>Ga0115003_10002208_pt1 | contig 16398 bp, 15 predicted proteins | sample ArcticOcean_MG_C_7_FD_88736 | JGI IMG/M metagenome (GOLD analysis project Ga0115003, IMG submission 88736) | Marine microbial communities from western Arctic Ocean - ArcticOcean_MG_CB11_88 | ecosystem: Environmental > Aquatic > Marine > Oceanic | place: Arctic Ocean: Canada Basin | collected... | reverse complement strand
TGCCACTTTTGGAGCGGAAATCAGAACAAAAGTTGCCGGCTTTTCGTAAAAGATTCAATTACAGCGTTTCTGCCCACCATAAAACTGATGGGCATCCATTTTAAAATTAATTAAGGTATATATTATTGTTTAGATTATGTTCTGTGACAAAGCATCATCACGTACTGGAGCTTAACCTCTTGATGAACAATTTTAATTTATATCAGTAATATGATTCGAGCTCTCGTTTGTCTTCGAACACCGCTACTTATTTCATAGGTGTATATACTGAAGTTTCATTTCCAAGCTTTTTCCAACCAACTATTCCATCAGTCAAATGATAAACATTCTTTGCCATTTCTTCTACTTTATCTTTTATGCTGACATCACATAAATACATTTTTGCTTACTTCCCAATTTTCTCAATTTCAACAGCTACTGCATTTAAACTAATACTTGTTGATTTTATATCGTTTAAGCGATGTCATAGCCCTGTTTGGCTAGATCAATGGCAATTGCAGCACCTATGCCACGACTTGCACCCCTAACAATTGCAGTCCTATTTCTCTATGTCGTGTCAAACTCCTATTAAATATTCAAAGCTTGCTTCAATGCTGGGTAAAGGGCTTTGTAACGTGGATAAATTTCGGCATATCTTGATACATTTTGAGGAATAGGGTCAATTGAAATACCCGGTCTAATCATCGCATTAATCCCCATATCAATATCATCAAAATAACCTGCGCCACATGCACCTAGAACAGCGCAACCAGTTGATGGTGCATCACGTGATTCTGGGACACGAACTGGTAGCCCTGAAGTGTCTGCATGAATTTGCAACCACAACTGAGATGCTGCTGCACCGCCACCTATTGTAATTTCAGAACTTTGATATCCCGCTGTTTCAAATGAATCAAGAATAGCACGTGTGCCAAATCCAATGCCTTCTATAATTGCGCGAAATAAATGATGTGTCTCATGGGCAAGTGTCAAACCTGTAATGGCACCACGGGACAAAGGATCAGTATAAGGTGTTCTATTTCCCTGAAAGTGATCCTGAATAATTAAACCATTGCATCCAGGCTCAAGTTCTGTGGCACGACTATTTAAGTCATCAAAATCTAATGGTGAACCTTTTATACGAGACAACCAATTCAGAATTGATCCAGTTGAAGTTTGTCCACCCTCAACGATCCAGCGATTTGGGTATACAATATCTCTGTACGCGCCCCACACACCTGGAGCGTTTAATGGTGTTTCAGTAACTCCAAACTGCAAATGAGATGATCCTGTAATCATTGCTAATTGACCCGGTTTATAAACACCTAAGCCAATCATTCCAATCAGTGCATCAGCACCACCCTGTACTACCAGTACATTATTAGACAGATTGAGTTCTTTAGCAGCCCATGAACTAAGGCCAGCAATAATATTACCAGGAGCAACAATTTGTGATGGCCATTTATCGAGAATTTCTCCCATTCCGAGGGTTTCTAACAACGTCTCTGGCCAACCACCATTTCGTGATTGATAATGCCAACGCAAACCAACATTGTTTAAACTAGCAGACCATTCGCCTGTAAGTTTATAAGACATATAATCTTGGTATTCACAAATTCGGTAAGCACGATTAAAGTTTTTAGGTTCATTTCGCTTGATCCATAATGCTTTTGGTATCATCCATTCTGCCGATACAGGGCCTTGGCCATCACCATTCAGTTTTAATGCATCATCGCCTGTAGCCAATACCATTTCTGCTTCCTGAGATGCTCGCACATCCATCCAGATCAAGGCAGGCCTTAATGCATTACCATCTCTATCTAATGCAACAACACTACAACTAGTCGTCGCACAACAGATAGATAGTATGTCTTGCCCATCAATATTAGCATCATGGATTGCTCCTTTAGAAGCAATAACAAAGCTTTCCCACCAATCTTGTGGGTTTTGCTCAGCACATCCACCAGAAAAAAAATTTGTTTCATAAGGAACAGAATGCTGCCCAAGGCAGACACCAGTTTCGTTATAAACACGACATCTAATACTTTCAGTTCCTCCGTCTGCAGTTAAAAAAAACGCCATTTAAATTTCCTCCCGTAGTTATAGTTACATTTTCTTAAAAAATTCCAAAGCTTTTGATCCATACATGATTGCAGGTCCACCGCCCATTTCAACCGCTATTTCTAATACCTCTAAAAGCTGTTCTTCTGTTGCCCCGTGGCGTCTTGCTCCATCAACATGATAGTAAATACAGTCTTCACACCCTTTAGCTACAGCAATAGCAGTTGCAATTAATTCCTTACTTGCTGAATCAAATTCCCCACCCTTAGTAGCTTGATTGGAAATAGTTTTTAATCCAATAAATAATTCAGGTACAGCTTGGGAAAAATTTCCAATACGACGCTTAGCAATATTAAGTTTTTCTTGACTCATAATTTCATTTTCCTTTGTATTAAATTAACAACTTCTTCTGAGGATTCCCATTGCGGCATATGGCCAGAGTTATTAAAGTGATGGATGGAAATATTTGAGTTTAGATTAAATACATCTTGCCAGCGGATAATTTTATCATAATGGCCAATTAATATGCTTAAATCTAAGTCGTTCGATATCTGATTTATATTAGAAATAAGATCAATGGTTTGCGTTTTGTTTAATGAAATAAGTGAACTTGCTAAAGCTACCAAACGTTTTGAGGGTAGATTTTTAAAAGTATGTGCAACTATCTTATCAGTTATTAAATTCATATTTTTAGTCAATAATCGCAATGCATGTGCCAACTCTCCATGTGTCGATGCGCTTGAAAGAGCATTTATAAATTCTACATTAATATATGATCCTAAGCCTACTGGTGCAATCAACATCATGCCTAATATTGGATGATGTTCAGTGAGTTTAAGCGCTGGATGCACACCTAAAGAATGCGCAACTAAATACACGGGTTTGTTTGGAAAAATTGTTTGAACTAAATCTGCAACTCCAAGATTTAAATCATCTAGATCTTTTACCTCTGATGTAGTTTCGCCATGTCCTGGTAGATCAAGTATAAGAGCACACGCACCTAAATTTGCCAACTGACTAGCTATTCCAGACCAACTACTCATCTCACTCCCAAACCCGTGAATAAATACAATTGGCAATCCAGTCTTTTTCCCTAAAATCTTATAACTTATGGAGCCAATAGCAGACACTTCTGTTACGTCATGCAATTCAACACGAAAATTTGGACCAGTTCCATCTAAGTCATCAATATTTATCCCCAACTTTGCCGCGCGCCTTCGAGCAATTGGTGTTGAACGAGTTTGATTCCCTGAAGTTGTTTTTATCGGTGCAACGATAAGTGATTTCATTGTTTGAACACTAGGTATTTTTTTGACTGGCAAAGTGTCTTTGCTGCCCTTGATTTCAATTTTTGCGATGACAGAACCAACATCCTGCATAGTCCCAGCTTCAGCTAAACAATCTACCATTCGCCCATCTGTTAATGCAGGAAATTCTGCAAGAGTTTTATCCGTTTCAATTTCTAGAATTGCTTCACCCCTCTTGAACTCTTCACCTGCAGATTTTAACCAAGCAATAATTCGTCCTTCTTCCATTGTTTCACCAAGACGTGGCATTAACAGATCTGTTAAGATTAGCGCATCAGACATAACACTGCCTCCATTATAGATTCAGGCGTAGGAACAGAGTTTCTTTCTAAATCAGCTGAAACTGAAATTGGGATATCTTCGCCTGCAACACGAAGGACAGGTTCGTGAAGATAGTCAAAACATTCTTCTGAGATCCTTGTAGAAAGTTCGGCAGCTACTCCCGATGTCATCACAGCCTCTGATACTACAACGGCACGACCAATCAAGCTAACAGCATCAATAATTGTTGTAAAATTCATTGGGTTTAGTGTTCGCAAATCAATTACTGTACATTCTATTCCTTGGTTTGACAGTTTTTCTGCAGCAGCCAATGCGTAGTGAACCTGCCGTGAATAACTTACAATCACAACATCAGATCCATTACGCCGGATTGCTGGTTCACCCCAATGGTTTACTGGCAAACTAAGATCTACATCTTCTTTTAATGTGTAAAGTGCCTTGTGTTCTATAAATACAACTGGATCATCCTGCTTTAATGCTGCACGCAACAAATGATATGCATCTGCAACAGTAGCAGGCATTGCTAGATGCAATCCTGGCGTGTGCATTACCATTGCTTCTAAACTTTGGCTATGTTGTGCACCTGCAGAACGACCAACACCTCCTTGTGTACGAAGCACCATGGGCACGCCAATTTGCCCACCAAACATATAACGTATTTTTGCAGCTTGGTTTCCAAGTTGATCCATAGTCATGCCAAGAAAGTCAACATACATAAGTTCAACAACAGGACGCATACCACTCATTGCAGCGCCAACAGCTGTCCCAATAATAGCAGGCTCTGATATTGGCGTGTCTAAAACTCTATCAGTACCAAAATCTTCAAGTAACCCTTTAGTTACGCCATAGGCGCCACCATACTTACCTACTTCTTCTCCAAGTATAAATACATTATCATCTTCTTTCATGGCATCACTCAAAGCTAACTTCAATGCATCCCTATACGTCATCTGAACCATAATTATAAACTTCCTAGAATACGTTGAATTCTATCACGGACAGACTCAGGTTTAGGTGTTCGTGGTGAATAAACATCTGTGAACATCTCCCCAATATTAGGTACTTTTGAGTTTTCAGCAAAGTCAATTGTTGCATCCATCTCATCATTAATTTCTTTATCCAATATTTCCAAAAGCTTAAGATCATATGACTTAATTAATTCATCACGTGCAAATTTTACTGAATCTTTTTTGCGTCCAGCTATCTCTTCTTCATTTGATCTATATGGACTTTTATCCATCCGAGCATGACCATGGAACCTATAACAGTCAATTGCTAGAAAAGATGGAGTTCCACCTCGAGCCTCATCAATCATTTTCTGAGCTGCAGATTTCACATCTAACACATCCAATCCATCAACTGTTTTGCCATGTAAACCGAAGGCTTCTGCACGTAGATGCAATCGCGTTTCTTTTGTAGCTAGATCAATACGTGTACCCATACCGTATTGATTGTTAATACACACAAACATAACTGGTAGGTTCCAAAGCGAAGCCATATTCATACTTTCATATAAAATACCTTGTTGCATCGCGCCATCGCCAAAAAAGGCGATAGAAACGGATCCTTTACCCTGTCTTTTTGAGGCAATACCAGCACCTATGACTGCAGGAATGCCACCACCAACAATAGCGTTTGCACCTAAATGACCTAAATTCATATCTGCGATATGCATAGATCCCCCCTTTCCTTGGCAATAGCCAGTTTTTTTGCCTGCAATTTCTGCCATCATTAGTTTTGGATCTGCTCCACGCGCTAGAAATATTCCATGACCTCTGTGGTGCGTAGTAAAACTATCACCTTTACGCATCGATGAGCCAATACCAACTGCCGCGGCTTCTTCACCAATTGATAGGTGAAGCATAGAGCCTGCACTTTGGCCACGAGCAAAAAGCTCACCAACACGCTGTTCAAAAACTCGAATGCGCTTCATTTGAGTATATAATTCTAAGAGGTTTGAATCTTTTACCGCTTTCTTCATTATTTTACCTCCTTGTAAATGAATTGGTTTTGGCTCGGTTTGCATTTCCAAGTCCTTAATTAATATTAGTTAATAAATTACATATGTCAAATATATATACAAATGTAACAAACATCCTCTTGATCATAAAGGACTCAAGGTGTTAGTTAAAAATATGATAAAACCTACTGAAGCAGAACTGATGACCAAAGTTGCTTGGTTATATTACATTGCCGACTTAAATCAGGCCGAGGTCTCAGAGCGACTGGGTCTAACCAGAGCTCGAGTAAATAAATTGCTTCAGAATTCTCGTGAAAAAGGTATTGTATCAATAAACATAAATCGTAAAAATCTTGGCTTATTAGAGCAAGAAGATAAAATAAAAAAATACTTTAACCTTAACTTTTGTGCAATTACTCCAGAATTGGGCCTTGATCCAAATAAACTATCGCATGCAAAAATTGCTCGTAAGGCTGTTGGCAATCAGGCATCAAAATTTATGAGAGACCGACTCTTAAAAACTCCAAAACTTACAATAGGAACTGGGTGGGGTCGTACACTTAATCAGCTTTCCAAAAATATAGCTGGTCTCCACTCACCACAGGTAAAAGTCGTCAGTTTGATGGGGTCATTAATTGAAAACTCGGCTTTTAACCCATTTGAAGTAGTCCAATCAATAGCAAATAGTACCGGTGGGGAAGGCTATTTTCTACCTGTACCGTATATTGCAGATTCACCAAAAGATAAGAAAATATTACTATCACAACGCATCGTAGAAAATGTTATGGAAATGGCACGGGGTATTGATCTTGCATTTATTAGTGTTGGTGAAGTTACAGAAAATTCATTTCTAGTAAAGCAGGGATTAATAGATAAAATTCAGCTAGCTGAGTTAAAACATGTTGGAGCTATTGGTGATACAAATGGCATTTTTTTCAATGGTCAAGGGCAACCTGTTAATCATGAACTTAACAATAGAACAATAGCTGTGGAATTCAAATATCTTAGGCAATCTGAAACAATCTTACTTTCAGCTGGCACTGCAAAACTAGAGGCAACTATTGGAATTTTAAAAAGTGGAATAATCAAAGGCTTAATTATAGATGGCGACAGCGCGCTAAAAATTTTAAAAATGATTGCATAAGCACTTGATAAGGCCTTTGCGGTTAATAGTTAATAAAATTCTAATTTTAATGGGAATATTAAAGTTATATTTATAAATAAATATTATAGTATTTGAGGTAATTAACTGATTTTTAGGATGCTCTTGTTTAGAAGCCAAGTAAAGTTAATTGCTATAATCTAGTCAACTTCTATACTAATCGTGCTTTCTCTTAAAATTAGTTTGCCGCTTACCATGACCTTCATCGCAGGTTGCGTGACTGTACTTACAATCATGTCATCAAGTAGGCGAATAGCAGTCGCGCCAATCTGTTGTTTTGGAACATCAATGGTAGTAAGGGACGGTGAGAGCAAGCTGCTCATTGGCAAATTATCAAAGCCAATTACCGAAACGTCTTGTGGAACAGACTTTCCAAGATCTTTTAACGCACGGACCAGTCCCAAAGCCACAATGTCATTTACGCAAAAATACGCATCAGCAAAGCTCTTGAGGTTTGCAAGATAGTTTTTGGCTTGCTCATATGAGCCATCACGCGTTGCCTCCACAGTAAAACTATCGTGAGCTTTGACATCAATCGATAACTTCTCACAAGCTCGTTGAAAAGCCTTACCTCTTAAATGTAGATTAGTTACTTCAGAGTGGCTGCCTACAAATCCAATTCGAGAAAAGTTAGCTGACTTAATGTATGATACTACTGTGAAAACAGTCTGATCGTTGTCCATATCAACAAAATTTGCGTTCAAAAATGGATAACATGTATCTATAAAAACTACATGTTGGCCACAATTTGCCAGTTTTATAATATCCCGTTCTGACAATTCTGTTCCTAGAATTATTACACCACTTAGATCCCGCGCCTGAGAAGCTGTTAATAATCCATCAATGTCTTTACTATCGTAAGTAACAACCTCCAAAGCATAATCTCGACGCATCGCCTCACGCGACATTCCATCAATATAATCAGTTATGAAGTGATTGTGGTCTGTATTTACAGTTTGACCATGTTTTGACACTTTCAAAAACCTAATTGTTGGGGGGGTATCAAATTTAGTCTTCTGAGAGCGTGATGAATAATTAAGTTCTGAAACTGCACTTTGAACTTTTTCTCGCGTTGCTAAAGAAATGTCACCTTTGCCATTAAGAACCAGTGATGCAGTAGACGCGGAAACGCCAGCATGATCAGCGACATGCCTTAAGGTAACATATTTTTTACCTGTTTTTTCCAAAGAAATGCTTACCCCTTTTTGGCTAAAATTACTCATATATACTTCAATATTGTTTTAAATATGTGATAGGTATTTTCTTAAATATAATCAATATTAACCTTGATGATTAAAATTATCTATTGCTAATTTATAAATAAAGCATAACAATTTACTAAACATATTCAATATTATTAGTAAACAACTAAATTTATTTACTAAATATAAGGAAAATTGATTGAAACGTGATGCGAATCTCTTTGTACTCTGTGTACTAATTGTAGTGATATTAGGTTTAGGTGGATTAGTTTCAGGTGGAACTTACCTCTCTTCATTTAACCTTCAGTCCATGGCAACTCAAGTTCCTGAAATTGGATTACTTGCGATTGGCGTTATGCTTGCAATGTGTGCTGGAAATGGTGGTATTGATTTGTCTGGAATTGCGAATGCTAACATGTCCAGTGTTGCGTCAGGTATCTTTACTCTTTCATTTTTTGATCCTTATCAAGATCCAGTGAGTTTTACAGTAGTGTTCGCAATCGGTTGCATGATGATAGGGCTTTTGGCTGGAGTGTTGAATGGTATTATTATTTCTCAATTTAGTATTACACCAATTCTAGCAACATTAGGTACCCAGATGCTATTTACTGGCTTTGCAGTAGTGCTTTCTAATGGTCGCTCTGTAACAGTTGGAGCACCAGACCCACTCTATGAACTTGGTAATGGTCTATTGTTTGGCGTTCCAATTGGTTTTATGATATTTATTACAATTGGAATAATTTTAAGTGTAGTTCTAAAATTTACACCCTATGGCATGAGATTGATGTTAACAGGTGCAAACCCAAAAGCTGCAATCTATAGTGGGTTTCCGATTGGACGCATTATAATAACAACATATGCTATTTCCGGACTTTTAGCTGGTGTTGCAGGTATCATAATCGCAGCGCGTAATATAAATGTGAAGTGGGATTATGGCACTTCTTATTTGTTAGTTGCTATCTTAATCGCCGTAATGGCGGGTGTAAGACCTGAGGGTGGTTATGGTCGTGTCGTAAATGTCATGTTCTCTGCGATAGTATTACAGCTTTTATCAAGCTTACTTAACTTTATCGGGCTATCAAATTTTGTAAGAGATCTTGCTTGGGGAGTACTTCTATTGTGTTTCCTAGCGGTCGGACGCTTTGATTTAATTAATAAAATCATGGCATTCGTTTATTCAAAGCGCAACCCTCAAGCTTTGGATTAAATTAAAATGAGGGATCCTAGGAGGAATAAAAAAAATGGTTAATAAGAATACTTTAATAAAAACAAGCCTCAAAGCGGCTCTCATTGCTACTGTTGTTAGTATGACTGGGCATAGTGTCTTGGCAAAAGATGGTGATACCATTACAACTGTTGTTAAAATAAGTGGTATTCCGTGGTTTGATCGTATGGAGACTGGTGTTAAGTTATATGCTGAACAACATCCTGAAATGAATATTTCACAAGTTGGTCCGCCGACTGCAGACGCAGCGCAGCAACTTCAGATAATTCAGGATCTTATTGCAAAAGGAACAAACGCACTTGCAGTCGTTCCAATGGACCCTACAATTCTTGAAGGACTTCTAAAGCGTGCAATGGCACGTGGTACAATCGTAGTAACACATGAGGCAGATAATCAGATCAATACTATGGCTGACGTAGAAGCCTTTGATAATGCTGTTTATGGCGCAGGATTAAACAAACGCTTGGTTGAATGTATGGGCGGCAAGGGTAAATGGACAACTTTCGTTGGTTCGCTTGGTAGTCGCACTCACATGCAGTGGGTAGGTGCCGGTGAGGATAATGCTAAAAATCATCCAGGAATGGAACTTGTAGATCCTAATAATGAATCCTTTGATGATGCAAATAAAACATACGAAAAAGCCAAAGAAGTTTTGCGCAAGCATCCAGATATTAAAGGCTTCCAAACATCAGCAGGTAATGACGTATTGGGTGTAGGCCGGGCAATTGAAGAGGCTGGGCTTGCTGGAGAAGTTTGTTTGGTTGGTACAGGCCTTCCTAACCCTTCAGCAGCTTACCTTGATAGTGGTGCTATTACCGCTATTGGCTTTTGGGATCCTCAAAAAGCAGGTATGGCTATGAATGAAGTTGCGCGCATCTTATTGGATGGTGGTGAACTGATTGACGGCATGGACCTTGGAGTTGAAGGCTATGAGAATGTTTCGGTCCGCCCTGGTGCTGGTGAAGGAAAACTTGTGGTAGGAAATGGAATGGTGATTGTAGATAAGGATACCTACAAAGCACGAATGTTCTAAAGCTGTTTTTTAAAAAATGAGTGGCTGGATTGGAAAAAACATACTTGTGCTTCACCAGTTCGGCCACTCTATAGATTTTTTATCTTTGAAATTAAAAAGTAAAGTTATATCTATTATAGGAGCCAAATTCCATGACCCAACAAGATAGGCAGAACTCTCCATTTTTGCAATTATGTGGAATTCATAAAAAATTTGGTGGCGTTCATGCACTTGCAGGCGTGGATATGATAATAGAGCAGGGGAAAGCCTATCACTTGCTTGGTGAAAACGGATGCGGGAAAAGTACTGTTATTAAAATAATGTCAGGTGCACACGCACCAAATGAAGGCAATATATATTTAGACGGAAAAAAATTTAAACAATTATCTCCACTTGCAGCTCTTGAAGCAGGAATCGAAACTGTTTACCAAGACCTTTCACTTTTGCCAAACTTGACTGTTGCTGAAAATATAGCGCTTGGAGAACAACTTGTTGCAGGAAAAGGCCGTTTGTTGTGCGCCCTAGACAGAAAAAAAATAAATAAAACTGCTGCCAGTGCTTTACTCAAAGTTGGCCTCAATGATGATGCCGAATTACTTAAAAAAACTGTTTCTGATCTTCCTCTGGCTATTCGCCAAAGGGTAGCCATTGCCCGCGCAATAGCATCTGATGCGCGATTGGTTATTATGGATGAACCTACAACCTCGTTAACGCGTCATGAAGTCGAAGTATTAATCGATGTAGTTGGCAGATTACTATCAAATAATGTAGCTGTCCTTTTTGTAACTCATAAGTTGGAAGAAAGTTACCGTATTGGTGGTGAAGTTATTGTCTTTCGAGATGGCTTATGTGTTGCACAGGGACCACTTGAAAACTATAGTCGCTCAAACCTTTCTGAGCTAATGACTGGGCGTTCAATAGATTCAGTTCTCTATCGCACAGGGTCGCCTAAGACAGAAGTACTTATAGAAGCTCAAGGTTTAAGTTTAGGAAAGAGTTTTAAGGATATTAACTTTCATCTTAAAAGGGGTGAAATTCTTGGTGTTACTGGTTTATCTGATTCTGGACGCAATGAGCTAGCATTAACATTAGCTGGACACCAAATATTACAGCAAGGTTCAATCACGCTACAAGGCAAACAAATCCGCCTTGCCTCACCAGCAGATGCAATAAAGCATGGCATTGGATATATTCCAGAAGATCGCCTTGCTGAAGGGCTCTTTTTTGAAAAGTCGATCTATGAAAATGAGGTCCCCCTAATCTTAGATGAAATTTCGAATGCTTTTGGATTGCTTGATGATGTAAAAGGTCGCGCAGTTGCTCATAAAATTTCTGAGGGAATGGACCTGAACACTGAAAACATTGACCTTCCAGTTGGTGCACTATCAGGTGGAAACCAACAAAGGGTTTTAATTGGGCGTTGGCTCAGTATTAACCCTAAACTTTTGATTTTACATGGCCCGACCGTAGGTGTGGACGTTGGGTCTAAAGAAACTATTTTTTATGCAATGCAAAAAATGGCGGCTCGTGGCATTGGGCTTCTTATTGTTTCAGATGATCTACCTGAACTTCTTCAAAACTGTGACAGAATTCTTGTGATGAATTCAGGACGAATAGTTAAAAGTCTTGTGGCCAATGAAGCCACCGAAAGCCTGATTTATCAATCTATGCTTGCAAGCGCATGAACACAAATAAGAACAATAATGGAATATCCAATGAAAGATAATAGTTATAGATCATCCATGACACAAATAAAAGAGATTCCATCAAAAAAAAGCTTTGCGCTTCTTCAGAATTACCCTGAAGCTATTAGTCTTTTTTTGTTAGTGGCTATTTGTATTGGTGTTGCATTAATCAATCCAAACTTCATGCAAGCATCATCTTTGATCGATATGGCACGTGCAAGCGTTGTGACAGGCCTTTTTGCTCTTGGAGTATTTACGATTTTAGCTGCAGGCGGAATTGATGTGTCTTTCCCGGCAATTGCGGCCTTTGCTATGTATGGAATGAGTAAGCTTGTTCTTGTTGTGTTCCCAGGCATGCCAATAGCTCTGATCATCTTTTTAGCGACTCTGATTGGTACCATAATGGGTGCTGTGAACGGAATATTAGTACATACCTTAAGGTCTCCTGCCTTAATAGTTACAATAGGCACTCAATATTTTTTTCGTGGCTTACTCTTGGTTTTTATAGGAACAGTTTGGTTAATGGAATTACCACCACAAATGGTATCCTTTGGAAAGTGGTCACTAATAGATATTAAGGCACAAAGCGGTGTGGAAGTTAGCCTCCCAGTTTATTTTTTGTGCTTTCCCATGGCAGCAATTCTAACCTGGTACGTGTTTAATAGAACTTTAATGGGTCGTGCAATTTTCGCAGTGGGTGGTAATGAGCAAATAGCTGTGCGTCTTGGGTATAACCTCAGAACTGTTCGAATATTTTCTTTTGCTTTTGCCGGTTCTTTAGCGGGACTTGCTGGTGTTATTCAAGGTTGTGCCAATCGTATGGCCAACCCTTTCGATTTTGCAGGAACTGAAATTGGTGTAATTGCAGCAGTAATACTTGGTGGTGCGCGAATAACTGGTGGTACAGGTTCTGTGCTGGGGACTGTGATAGGTGTTTTTCTAGTAACTGTAGTTAACAACGTACTTGTATTGGTTGGGATACCAAGCACATGGCAGCGCGTAGTTGTAGGAGCATTTATTTTATTAGCAGCTGCATTTTTTGTATTACGTGACCGTAAAGTTATCAAATAGAATAGGAGTACTAACAATGAAAAAATTTATTAACAAACCAGAAGACTTTGTCGAGGAAATGCTTGAAGGTATTTACCATGCACACCCTGAAGTAACTCACGTAGGAGAGGATCTTCGTTGTTTTGTTCGTGCGGATCCAGTCAAAGGCAAGGTCGGACTTGTGACTGGAGGTGGCTCTGGTCACCTCCCTCTATTTCTTGGTTTTGTTGGCAAAAATATGCTGGACGGAGCCGGTGTTGGTGGTGTCTTTCAATCACCATCATCAGAACAAATTTTGGACGTAACACGGTTTGTTGATCAAGGCGCTGGTGTTCTTTATATTTATGGAAATTACTCTGGTGATGTTATCAATTTTGAAATGGCTGGTGAAATGGCTGAGATTGAAGGCATTGAAACTTCAACAGTCATTGGCCGTGATGACGTAGCGTCTTCGGTCATCGGAGAAGAGCACAAACGACGTGGAGTTGCAGGTATATTTTTTATATATAAAGTAGCAGGTGGTGCTTCAGCCCAAATGAAGCCATTACAGGAAGTTGCGCGATTGGCCGAAAAGGCAAGCAGTAGAACACGTACTATTGGCGTTGCACTATCACCATGTATTGTTCCTGAAGTGGGAAAGCCAAGCTTCCAGATTGGCATTGATGAAATGGAAATTGGAATGGGCATCCATGGAGAACCTGGAATTACCCGAAAAAAATTGACGCCAGTTAATGAAATGGTTGATGAAATGATGGCACGAATTTTTTCTGAACAGGAATATAAAACTGAAAAAGAAGTCGCTGTTTTGATAAATGGCCTTGGCGCAACACCACTTGAAGAGCTCTACGTTATTTATCGCCGCGTGGCTATAGTTCTAGAACAAGCTGGCGCAAAAATCCGCCACGTTTTCATTGGTGAATTTGCCACATCTATGGAAATGGCAGGGGCTTCTATTTCAGTTCTTCAATTGGATGATGAACTCGAACCGTTAGTCGCATTAGGGGTAAATACGCCTTTTTTCAAACACATTACTTATTAGGAATAATCGTTAATGAATTATTTAAGAGCAAAAGATATTCCAATGCTTTTTAAACAACTATCTCAAGTTTTTGCAATGCAGAAAGAAACACTTATTAAACTTGATGGGGCAGTTGGAGATAGTGATCTTGGTTTAACAATGGCTAAAGGGTTTTCAGCTGCAAATGATGCATTAGGCAATCTTGAAAACGCATCGATAGAAATGCATTTCAAAACAGCTGGAGTAGCCATGGCGCGCGCTGCGCCATCTACAATGGGTACTCTTATAGCAACTGGACTTATGCGAGGGGCAAATACTGCAAAAGAGAAAAATACTTTGGGAACAGCGGAAATAGCAAATTTTTGGCGTGCATTTTGTGATGGAATAGCGCAAAGAGGTCGCGCTAAATTAGGAGATAAGACTGTGGTAGATATCTTGGAACCTATTGCGGTAACTCTTACCAAGCAAGCTGAGACTGACGCCAGCCTTTCAGATGCATTAATGGCTGCGCATGAAAGTGCTATTATGGCGCTTGAAGAAACCAAAAATTTAGTTGCACAACTTGGAAAAGCAGCAGCATTCCAAGAAAAGACACGTGGTCTTCAGGATGCTGGTGGAACTGTAGCTGTTATTCTCATCAAAACCATGGCAGAATTTGTTCGCGAAAACTGAGACTATTTATGGAGAAATATTATGGAATATAGAACATTAGGGCGTAGTGGTTTAAAAGTTTCAGCGTTATCTATGGGAACGTTTTCTTTTGGGGGACAAGGTGATTTTTCTGCTATTGCCAGTCAAGGTAAAGATGATGCGGCCAGGCTGATTGATATAAGCCTCGATCATGGCGTAAATTTAATCGATACTGCCAATATGTATTCAAACGGTCTCGCCGAAGAAATTCTAGGAGAGGTCCTAGTGAGCCGTAGTGCTGATATATTAGTTTCCTCCAAAGCGCGGATGCGCATCGGCAATGGTCCAAATGATGAAGGTGCAAGCCGATGGCATTTAATCCGGGAATGTGAACGTTCTCTGAAACGTCTAAAGCGTGACCACATCGATATTTATTATATTCATGAATGGGACGGGCAAACGCCTGTTGAAGAGACAATGGAAGCTCTAGACACCCTTATTCGCCAAGGTAAAATTCGTTATTCAGGGTGTTCAAACTATACTGGATGGCAAGTTATGAAATCTCTTATGGCTTCAGAGCGCAATGGATTTCAGAGATTTGTTACCCAACAGATTCATTATACGCTTGAAGCTCGAGAAGCAGAGTATGAATTACTCCCTCTTTCGATTGATCAAGGTGTTGGAGTTACCATTTGGAGTCCACTTGCCGCTGGCCTTTTGAGCGGAAAGCACACCAGAAAAACCACTACTGCGCCTGGAAGTCGCCAAGACCGAGGTTGGACTGAACCTCCAATAAGGAGCAAGGAGCGGTTATGGCAGATTGTTGATGTCTTAAATAATATTGCTATTAAACATGAAGTTGAAGCGGCGCAAATTGCACTAGCTTGGACGCTTAGTCGCCCTGCGGTGGCATCTTTAATTATAGGTGGTACTTCTGTAAAGCAATTTTTGAATAATTTTCGCGCTTTAGATGTTAAGTTATCAGATCATGATTTACTACAGTTAGAAACTGTTAGCCGTCCGCCACAGATTTATCCACTTTGGCATCAATCCCAATTTGCGTCACCAAGATTTAGTTCAGCTGACATTGCATATTCAGATGTTAATATGGTGCTGTCAGACAAAGTCTAAAACATCTCAAAGGGTATTGTCAGAAAAGCTTAATGTCCTATTGGTTGCCTCTAGTTCTATCGTCCAAAAAGATTAGTGCGACCAGTACCTTATGTCGTTTGACTGACGAAACCAGTAAAGATAAAATAGATTACTCATAATCTGATGAAGTAGTTTGTTTGCCTGACGACACCAACAATTATATTAAAAAAGTATCTTTATATTTTTCACGTAATAAATTTTTTTGTACTTTTCCCATAGTATTTCGAGGCAACTCATCAATTATAATAAATTTTCCTATAATGTTGGTTATGATGATCTACCGTTGGTGTGTCTGATAATTTGGGCTCTGCCAAGTTTGCAAATCCATTCGAGATAAAGGTTTAGCGCCTAAAACTATATCACTAATTTTTTCAGCAATCATTATTGTAGGAGCGTTTGTATTACCATTGGTGACAAAAGGCATGATGGAAGCATCTACCACTCTTAAACCGGTGAAACCGTGAACTCTGCCTGAATTATCAACGACTGCATATTTGTCTGTTTTCAGACCCATCCGCGCTGTGCAAGACAAATGCCATTGACTTGAAATATGGGAATTTAATTTATTATCAAGGTCAGAATCTGACTTGCAATTATCACCAGGAAAAATTTCTTCACCCTTTAATTCAGAAAAGGAAGGTTGATCAAGTAATTCACGCACCAAATGAATTCC
>Ga0115003_10002207_pt1 | contig 16402 bp, 18 predicted proteins | sample ArcticOcean_MG_C_7_FD_88736 | JGI IMG/M metagenome (GOLD analysis project Ga0115003, IMG submission 88736) | Marine microbial communities from western Arctic Ocean - ArcticOcean_MG_CB11_88 | ecosystem: Environmental > Aquatic > Marine > Oceanic | place: Arctic Ocean: Canada Basin | collected... | reverse complement strand
TTTAACTGGAAATTATGCTTGGATAACTCAAGCACCAATAAATGCTGTAGAAGGACAACCTGTTACTTTAGAACAATTAATTTCTATGCATGATTCTTTAGTTGCGAACTTCGGATCATATGCGCCACAAGAAGCACCTACAAGTGTAGAACAATATTATAATGCAGTGGTTGCAGCTTTTACAGAACCAGGTACTCCATTTACACTTGCTTCTTAAAAACAATAATAAATAATTAAGTTATAAAACAATAATAAAATTAAAAAATTTATTATTAATATATGTACATTATTAATAATAAATTCTTACTTCATCAATTATTATGGGTTTTAAAAGAAGAAAATAATTTCTATAATAACTTTAATGAAAAAAATGATTACAATAGTATAACAAATTATGTAAATTATATTGAAACTATATATAAATTAATTCAAACTTTGGAAAAATAGTAATTGAAAAATAATAATTTTAAAATAATAATTTAAATTTTCATTAAACTAAAAACTTCATTACCACAACTATATTCATAATTTATAATTATTAGTCCAACTTTTTTTATTAATTCTTTTATTTCATCTAATTTAAAAATATAATAATAACGTTCATAAACTTTACCATAGCTATTCCATAATACAATATTATTACCATAATTATTAAAAGTGCGTCGTGTTTTTTGTGGTTGATTAATTGACCAAGTAGAAATTAAAATTTTTCCACCGGGTTTAACAAGTCGTTTCATTTCTAATAAAGATTGAATTCTATTTTCCATACTTGACAAATGATGAAATACTGCAACACAAATGATTGCATCAGCACTATTATTATTAAGCGGAATTTTAGTAATATTTGAATTAATAACACTTAAATTTTTATTTTTACAAATAGATACAAAACTTTCACAATTATCAATACCAATAAATTTTAAACTTCCGTGATCCATATTCCGCCCATTTCCACACCCTAAATCATATACAATAGAATCTGTTTTTAAAGAATCTAAGAAATCTATTACCCAAGACCATTTATAACTACGAGTGTTTGAAAAATGCGGTGCAATTTCTTCATAAACTTCTTTTACATAAGTTGTTTCTAAATTATTGTTACTATTTTCTGTTAAAACAGATTCCATAAATTACTATAGATTTATTGTATATTAAAATCATTAAAATTTTTATATCAATTTTATATTTATTTTATTTTGAAGTAAATATAAAAATAAAGCAAAAATTAAAATTAAAATTAAAATTAAAATTAAAATTAAAATTAAAATTAAAATTAAAATTAAAATTAAAATTAAAGCGAAAAAAAATTGATTTAAAAAAAATAATTATTATTTATTGCATAACAAAAATATATATGACTTCAGCTATGGATATTGATGCTATTATTGATTCTATTACTTGCCCTATTACCCAAGATATTATGACTGATCCTGTTCAAGGAAATGATGGTCAAACATATGAACGCTCTGCAATTATTCATTGGTTAAATGAAAAAGGAATTTCACCACAAACTCGCGCCCCAATGAGTGTTAATGATTTAAAAGTAAATGCTTCAATTAGATTTTTATGTGATAAATATCATGCTGGAGCATTTGGAGCAGTTTCTAACACTAGAAAACCTGCATCAGTTTCAACATCTAATATTAAGATGGAGTTTAGCGTATTTAAAAATAATGAAAATCAAATTATGCTAAATTTCAGTATTAATGAAGAATCTTTTCCAAAAGACCTAGAATTTGGTCATCTATCTCAAGATATTGTATTAGTTATTGATCGTTCTGGCTCTATGCAAGCACCTGTTGAAGCAAAAGATAGCACTGGTTCTAATATTGAGGCCGGATTTAGTATTCAAGATATTGTAAATCATTCAGCAAAAACAGTAGCAAAAACTCTTGATAAAAATTCTAGATTAGCTGTTATTGTATTTGATAATAATGTAGATATTTTATTTAATCTTATCATGATGACAGAAATTAACAAATCAACTGCACTAGCAAAAATTGACACTATTAAACCAAGAGGTCAAACAAATATTTGGGGAGCTACTGAACAAGCAATTAAAATTTTGGATGATCGCGAAGATAAGTCACGTAATGGAGCAATTATTATGTTGACAGACGGACAACCAAATGTTTCACCTGCGCGTGGTGAAATTGAAACGCTAAAACGTCTTCGTAAAACAAAGAATTTTACAACTCCTATTTATACTTTTGGATTTGGATATAATCTTAAACCTGAACTATTATATGATATGGCAAAATATGCAAATGGTGGAAATGGACATATTCCAGATGGTAATTTAATTGCAACAGTATTTTGCAATTTTATTGGAACAATTCTTACTACTGTTGCATTAAATGTACAATTACATATTATTGAGAAAAAGGCATTAAACAAAGATATTGTAATGGGCGATTATGCTATGCAAAAAGACGAAACAACAGGTGAATTAATTTATGATATTGGAACCATTCAAAATCAACAAACCAGAAATATTGTATTAAATACTGAACTAGAGGATTATTTTACTTATTATTATACTTACAAAATTGGAGGACAATCTTATAAAAGTGAAGAATATTATGTAAATAATATTTATATTGAATCATTAAGTTTTAATAATGATGTAAATATTCATATTAATCGCTATAATGTTGTGGATGGAATTAGGAAGATGTTAAATTTCAATCGTTGTATTTTAAACGATGAAGCAATGAGTATTTTTAACCAATTAGAACAATTACTAAAAACAAGTGGAAATAATGATATTTTAACACAGGGTCTTATTAAAAATCTTATTGGTGATGGTTCAAATGATGGTCAAATTAAACTCGCAGTAAGTAATATGGTATTTTTCAAAAGATGGGGAGAGTTTTATTTAGACCAGCTTTCTCGTTCTTTAAATCAACAAATTAAGCCAAATTTTAAAGATGAATCTTGTCTATTTGGCGGAGCTATTTTTGAAAATATTGTAGATAAAGCAAGTGATATTTTTGATACTATGCCACCTCCTACACCTTCATTAGGACTAAGAAATTCGGCATATTCTGGTCGAGGATATAATGGAGCACCAGCACCACAAGTTTCAATGTCAGCATTTAATGATATGGGAGGTGGTTGTTTTCATAATAACTGCAAAATTACAATGGCAGATGGAAGCAAAAATCCTATTAAAAATTTAAAAAAGGGTGATACAATTCTTTCAATTGATGAAAATAATAATTTGGTAACTGCGAATGTAGTAACTATTGTTGAAACACTAATTAATACAAAACTTCGTGAAATGGTTCATTTAGAAAATGGATTAATTATTACACCATGGCATCCAATTAAACTAAACAATGAATGGGTATTTCCAAATACTATTGTTAGTCCAACGACAACGACTTGTGATTCAATGATCACTTTAGTTTTAGATAATTATCATATTGGATTTATTAATGAAACTCCTTGTATTATGCTTGGTCATAATTTCAAAGAATCAATTTTAGACCATCCATATTATGGTACTTCAAATGTTATTGAAGATTTGAAAAAAAATTATGGTTATGCTATGGGTCATGTAGTATTAAAAGATAGCGAATTACAATTTGTAAAAGAAAATAATGTAACAAAAAAAATGATTATTACTAGTAATGTTAGAAGTTCTGCTACATTAGTAACATCATTTTAAATTAGCAATTATCTATTATCTATTATCTATTAATTTCAAAAGCATTTTGACGAACAATAAATGGGATATGTCTTTCTAAAGGTAAATCAATTTCATTTAAATTTAATACATTTTCTTCATTATTATGCATAACTATATTAGCATTATTTATAACAACATTTTCTATTGCATTTAAATCTAAAATATTATTAGAATTATCTAAAATAGTATTATTTACAAGAGTATTTTGTAAATTATTTTCCATATTATTAGTTTTAATATAATATTTGTTAATATATTTTTTTATATAATAATATTATAATATTATAATAATGAGTAGTAGTTCAAATTTAACTTCAATTCAAGAAGCAGTTATTGCTACAGAAGTATCTTTAGCAAAAAATTATGCAATTAAAAGTAATAATTTAGCAACAGAAACAAACTCGGAATTAAATATATTAAAAAATGAATTATATGTTAGTAATAATAAATTAAAACTTGTTACTGGAAAATTAGAAAAATTATGCTCTTTATTAAGCTCTGCAACTATTAGTGGTTTAAATCCAGATGATTTATTATATGAAAATTTATAAATTTTTTAGAAAATAATTTTAATATTATAAAAAATATTGTATTAAAATTATTTAAATTATAATGCTCTTTCACAAGAAATTGCATTTGTTATATTTCCACAAGCATCAAAAATAGCGTTCGCTTGTGCTATTATTTTTTTAATACTACCATCTTTACATACTCTTCTAAAAACAAATGTTGCATTTTCTTTCTTTTCTTTTATTATTTTTTTATGCGATTCTGTGATATAATCAATATCTTCTTCTAAAATAAATTCGTAACCATTTTTACCAATTAATTCTTCTGGACTATAACCTATTAAACCAATTGATGCATTAGAAACAAATTCAAATTTTCCATGATTATCATATTTTACAATCATATCTGGAGTATATTCTAATACTTTTTTATAATCAATATCATCAGTGTCTTCATTTAATTCACTTGTTTTTAATTTTATATCTATTTGAGATTTTAGTAATGATGTTTCAATTATTTTACCACAATCTAACATATGTGCTTTTAAATGAAATTTTATAGTAAAGTTTTTATTACATATTTTACATGGATAACTATTTGCACAGCTATTTTTTTTATTTTGGTGATAAATTAAAGCAGTTTGGGTTTTAAGTTCTTTACCACAAATGTTGCAAATATATTTTTCGGAAGTTTTATTTGATAAATTTTTTTCAATGGAATTTAACATGTTATGCGATATATCGTTGGTCATGGTATGTGATATGTCATTGGGCATGGTATGGGACATATTTTTTGACATGAAAAATAATAAGATATATAATACTATATATCATAATATTAGTTTAATATTAAATTTTTAAAATTTTTAAAATTTTTAAAAATATAATACTTATTATTTAAAAAGATAACCATAAATAAATTATTGTATATGGTTGCTATTGGTATTGATTTAGGTACAACTTATTCGTGTGTTGGTGTGTGGAAAAATAGTCAATGTGAAATTATTGCAAACGATCAAGGATTGAGAACAACTCCTTCATATGTAGCATTTACCGATAGTGAGCGTTTGATTGGTAATGCGGCAAAAAATCAAGCATCCCAAAATCCAGAAAATACTATTTATGATGCAAAACGCCTGATTGGTAGAATTTATAGTGATTCTTCTACTCAAAGTGATATTAAACATTTTCCCTTTAATGTAATTGATAAAAATAATAAGCCTGTTATTCAAGCAAATTACAAAGGAGAGTTAAAAGATTTTCAACCAGAAGAAATTTCATCTATGATATTAACAAAAATGAAAACAATTGCAGAAGATTATTTAGGTGAAAAAGTAGATAGTGCAGTTATTACCGTTCCTGCTTATTTCAATGATTCACAGCGCCAATCTACCAAAGATGCAGGTGCTATTGCTGGATTGAATGTATTACGTATTATTAACGAACCAACTGCGGCCGCAATTGCATATGGATTAGACCAAACCAAAGATACTACAGAAAAACATATTTTAATTTATGATCTAGGTGGTGGTACTTTTGATGTGACACTTTTAAGTATTGATGAAGGCGTTTTTGAAGTTAAAGCAACAGCAGGAGATACAAGATTAGGCGGAGAAGATTTTGATACTCGTTTAGTTCATCATTTTAGTCAAGATTTTAAAAGAAAACATAAAAAAGATTTAAGTGAAAATAAACGCGCTATTAGTCGTTTAAAAACTGCATGTGAAAATTTAAAAAAAACATTATCTTCTTCTACACAAGCAACATTAGAAGTTGATAGTTTATTTGACGGTATTGATTATGTTGGCTCAATTACTAGAGCGCGATTTGAAGAATTATGTGGTGATTTATTTAGAAAAACATTTGAACCAGTAGAACAGGTGATGAAGGATTCTGGTATTAGTAAATCAATTATTGATGAAATTGTATTAGTAGGTGGTTCAACTCGTATTCCAAGAATACAGAATCAATTAAGTGAATTTTTTAATGGAAAAGCACTTAATAAATCTATTAATCCGGATGAAGCAGTTGCATATGGTGCTGCTGTTCAAGCTGCTTTACTTTCTGGTGTAAAAGATTCAAAAATTGATGATCTTTTATTGCTTGATGTTGCTCCTTTAAGTCTAGGAGTAGAAACTAGTGGCGGAGTTATGACATGTATTATTGAACGTAATAGTACAATTCCAACAAATAAATCACAAACTTTTAGTACATATGCAGATAATCAACCTGCAGTAACAATTCAAGTTTTTGAAGGGGAACGTCAATTTACTAAAGATAATAATAAATTAGGCGAATTTACTTTACAAGGAATTCCACCAATGCCTCGTGGTGTTCCGCAAATTGAAATCAGTTATGATTTGGATGCAAATGGTATTTTAAAAGTTACCGCAAGCGAAAAATCTACTGGTAAATCTGATAATATTACAGTAACAAATGATAAAGGGCGTCTTTCTAAAGAAGATATTGATAAAATGTTAGCAGATGCAGAGAAATTTAAAGATGAGGATGAAAATGCTAAACAAACCATTGATGCACGTAATAGTTATGAAAATTTGGTATATCAAATGAAATCTACATTAAGTGATGAAAAAATGGCATCATTAATTGATGAAACATTGAAAACCGATTTAACTAAAATCATAGATGAATCTACAAGTTGGTTAGATTCTAATCAGATGGCATCAAAAGAAGAATACGAAAGCAGATTAAAAGAATTCCAAGAAGCAATGAAGCCATTACAAGAAAAAATGATGGCTTCAGGAGAAGGAATGCCAGGAGGAATGCCAGGAGGAATGCCAGGAGGAATGCCAGGAGGAATGCCAGATGTATCTGATATGCCAAGCGGACCAAATATTGATGAAGTAGATTAAATATAAAATTGATTAAAATTATTTTTATAAATTATATTATTAATTAAAAAAGTAATAATATAATGAGTCCTTGGCATCCTTGTAATAAATGTAAAACGGATGTTATAGGTGATGAAAATTATGGTTGTATGGTTTGTTTTCGTCGTTCTATTAGTATGAATATACGTTATGATTTTTATTTTAAATCTCTAATAGGAATAAATTTACCAAATGAACTTATTGTGATTATTGCAAATTTTGCTTCTAAAGATTTTGACAATAATGTTGCAAAAAAAGTCAATATTGATTGTTGGAAATCAAGAATGCATAATATTATTCCATAAATAACCAATAAAAACTGTTATATTTATACAAGCAAAAATTATAAAAGTTATTGGTACATTATTCGGATAATAATTGTTGGTTTCAACTATTAATTTTTTTTTATATTCATTAAAATCTAATATTGGACTCGGGCTTCTAGAAGGTCTATTCATAATAAATATAATATTTATAATTTTTTTAATATTATATTTAATTAATTAACTTTTAATTTTTAATTTTTTCATATTTAAATAAAAAGTGCATATCTCATTTGTGTAGCAGATGATATATCATTTACATCAACAGCGTAAACGTGAATATTTTGTTCACCAACTAATGTACTTGTTACTGTTGTATCTGGGATAGTTACCCATCTATCAACATCACTAGTATTTATTGCTTGTACAATTGTTGATATATCACTAAATTTATTACCTGCATTTTCTATAGCACTTGAACTTAATACAAGACGATTATTTATATCTGTGCCTGGACCAGATAAATCGAATGAAGGACCAACTGTGTCTACAATTTGAATTGTACGAATAATATTTGCACTATTTAGATCTGGGTCACTAACTGTAATAGTTTCAGTAAAGAAACCAACTAAACTGAATGAAGCATCATTTACACTTAAATTAGTTGTAATATTTAAAGAACCATCTGCCCAATTAGAATCATTTATTGTTAGATAGTCAGATGTATAATATCCACTTCGCGGAACAGATGATGCTCCAGCAACAAAAGAAGCAGTGCTTGTAACTGTTCCAGCTTCAATTTGTATACCAGAACTATCTGAATATGTTGATATATCTCCAGAACCATCATAAATTGGCTCAACAATAGTCATACCGCTTATTTCAATTGTGGGACTTTCAACATCACGTAAAATGTAAATATTTCTTACTTTTTCAACCGCAGGAGTAGTTCCATCAGTAGCATTGTATTTTACTTTATATTGACCTGGTTTTCCTTTTCCATTATTTACAATAACACCATCTGTAATAGTTGGTTGAACTCTCCATAAATCAGGATAATATGCGCTATTTGATGCATCAGCGGTTAATGGAATTTGATCATTACCTGACATTTCAACTACAGTTACAACTAATGAAACATCTTTAACAACAATATCAACAGCACTACCACGTTGTTCTAAATAATTAAATTCATTAATATATTTTGCATATGTTAAATTGTTATTAACTAAAGAAATAACTGGTGCTGTAGTATCTACAACTGTAACTGTTCTTGTAGCTGTTGCTTTATTTCCACAACTATCTTCTGCTTGATAAACCAAAGTATAAACTCCTGGTTCTGTAACATCAACACTTCCACTTATTGTTGTAAGTGATATATCAGCAGGCGCATCAATATTATCGCTTTTAACCCAAGGAAGAAGCTCTGTAGCTTCACTAAATGCAGGTGATAAACGTGCTTCTATTTCTGCATCTGCACCAACCAATACTAATCTAGGAGATTCAGTATCTGTTAACATAATTTTTAATTCATTGCTTCCTACACTGCTTGCTAAATTTCCAGCATTATCCGATGAATCATATACAATTTTATATACTTTTCCAAATACATTTAATGAAACATCTGCTGGAGTAAGCAAAGTAGATGAACCATCTAAAGTTACTAATACATTTACACTACAATCACTATCTGCTTTATCAAATGCTGTGGCTGAAGGTATGTGTAAAGCTAATGTACTATCAGATACATCAGTATAATTTAATTTTAAAACACCATTTGATATATCATTATTTAAGATTGTTATTACAGGTGGCAATGTATCTCTTACTTTAACAGTTCTTGTTGTATTAAATGAAATATCTTGATTGGGTGCTTTACCTACAACATTAATTGTTACTACATAATCTCCAGATTCATTCATTACTACTGCGTTGCTGTTAACTGATATATCAACATCACTTGCATCATTTAATAATACTCTACCTTCTAAATTAGTAAACCATTTATCGTATGAAGCATAGGAAGCATCAAAATAAACAGCACCGAACGATGCTTCAATTATATCAGGATCAGCAGCTAAATATACAATATTTTTATCTGAAACAACAACTGTTCTTGGTTTATAAACTGTATTTGTTCCATCATCTGCTTTAATAGAAACACTGTATGGTCCACCTAATATACTATAATTACCTTGATTAAATAAGTTAGTTGGATTTACTATTGCAATAGTATTGCTTACATCACCTGTAATAGCATCAACCGCACCAACTCCTGCTAATAATATTGAACTGAAATCAACAAATTTTTTTGGTTGAACTACACTATTTACTAATGGACGAGCACTAGCATCTAAAATAAAAAGATTTGTAAGACCACTCAAAAGAGGAGGAGTAGTATCAACAACATTTACTGGTAAGTCATATACAAGATGTTGTTTTTCATCACTAACTTCAAATCTTACATATGATTTATTAGTTGCTAATACTGATGTTGTTGTCCAGTCAATAACGCGTTTAGATTTTACATAAACAATACCTTTAGCATCGGCAAAAGTAATATTATATGAGCCATCTGTTATAGATACTGATGTTGGGTATAATCCACTTGCATTTTTTAATAAAACTAAACTAATATCTGGAACTACTGCGAGTTGATCATCTGTTGGGGCACCAGTAGGAACGTGTTCAACATTAACAGAAATATCTGTACCATTTACAAAAGGAGGCATATCAGTTTGATAACTATACAAAAATGCTAATGAACTATCAATAACATCTACTCTTCCTGTTAAAGCAACAACATCAGCAGTTAAAGTAGCAACATCAGCACTAGAACCATCTGCACCTGGAGCACCGTCAGCACCAGCAGGACCGGCAGCACCTTGAGCACCAGCAGCACCAGCAGCACCAGCAGGACCAGCAGGGCCGGCGGAACCACTACCAGCAGGACCAGCAACACCAGCAGGACCAGCAGGACCGGCAGAACCGGCAGGTCCACGAAGACCAGCAGGACCAGCAGGACCAGGAACAGCAACAGCAGGGTGTTCATCTTTAATTAAACCAGATTCTGAACCTAATACTAAATCAGAATCGTTGTGATCACCGCTAATAGTAATATAAAAACCACCAGACATTTTTTTATAATATTATTAAATATTATATTTTTTAAAAATTTTTTAATTAATTATTACTGTTATTAAAATTTAAAAAAAACCCACCAAAACTTTGTGCTTCATACAATAAAGATAAATAAATATTATTATCAAAATTTTCATTATTATAAAATAATAATATTGCTAAAATTATACTTAAATGACTAATGGCTATTGCAAAATTACTTCCATATATAACCGGTAATGTATATATTTTTTCTGCTTTATCTTCTTTTACATCTTTTATATCAAGTAAATTACTAGATGCAAATAAATTAAATATACTTGGTAAAATAATTGTTGGTTCTTTTAATATATCATAATTATGGCTTAATAAAACACTTGGCAAAACAACTGTTCCAATTGTCCAAAAAAATCCAATATATAATGCTTTAAATTGTCCATAATTTGTTTTAAAATTTTTATAACCCAATGTAGAAGTTAATAAAAATAATATTGGATAAGTTTCTTGATTATTTATTAATAAACTAACTATATAAATATAACTTAAAGCTATTACAAAAATATTCAAATTTTTGTTTTTTTTTAAATAATTATAAAAATCTATTTTATCTAGACTATAATTTGAAGTATCAGAATATTCTAAAGCATCAATTAAACGATCGCTTCCGTACGTAAATATTCCAATCGCAAATTGTAACGCAACTAATTCGAAAGTTATTAAATTTTCTTGATAATAAGTATTAATATAAATATATTGTAATAAATTCAATGGAATACCTAAATTACTTCCTATTATTGGATTATAAAAAACATTATTAGTATTAGTATTAGTATTAGTATTAGTATTAGTATTAGTATTAGTATTAGTATTATTCAAAATATTTAACATTAAAATATTGCTTTTTAATGGAATAACATTTTTTTTAACTATTAAATTATTTATGAAAGTCATTAATAATTTAATTATATTATAAATAATTTTTTTTATCTAAATAATATATATAAAGATGTCTAATTTAGAACTAATTACAAATAAAGATAACGATAATAATCAAAACAAAATGCAATTTGAAACTTATAAAGATTTAATGATGTATTATCAAACTTCTATTCGTAATGTAGCATTAACTACTGCAGTTTCATTTGCTGCTTTAGGATATTCAAGATTTTATAGAGGGAAAAATCAATTATATGTTAGTGGTATGGTATTGGTTTCATTATTATTATTGAGTTGTTCATTTTTATTAAATTTATTTTTATATGATGATATTCAAAAATATATTAATAATCCAAAATATAAAACAATAGAAAAATGGTCAAATATTAATAAAGTATTTTTTATTATCCATGCTTTGACAATATGTTTTGCTATTTATACTTTTTATAGAGTTTTTACTGGAAACACTTTCTAAAAATTTGTATTTAAATTATACCACATACCGCCTACAAAATTTATTTGTTCTTCAAAATAAAATATATTATCTACTTTATTGAATTCTAGATCAAAAAATTTAAAATAAACTTCATAATCGTTTACATTTATTATTTTATTATGAATCAATGATGAATCATAATAAACTTTATCATAAAGTCCGTTTTTATAAAATATTTTGTCTGTAAATTTTATTAAATTTGAACTTATTTTGTTATTAATTGTTGTATCTAAAAATCTATTATAATTAAATTTTAATTCAAAATTACTATCTTTAACAATACCATAAACTAATTCATGATCTGTATCAAATTTAAGTTCTGATTTTGATTTAAATAAATTATCTGGATCCAATGATAAAATATTTGACGCATATTCCATTATTAATGTGCCTTGTACATCATTTGTATCTTTAACATATACATTAATTTCGCATCTACTTGGTATATCGTCACTAATAAAATCAAATAATGGACTACTACAATTATAAATATTAATACTTAAAAAATATTCTTTTGAATCATCATTTAATAATGATGATGGTAATAACTCAAAACCATCCGTATTTTTATCTAAAAAATTATTAATATATTCTTTTTGTGATTCATCTAATTTATAATTAATATATGTTGAATATTGGTTTACAATAAAAGGCGCGTGTAATGTATTTTTATTAAATGGATTATATGTTAAACTCGGCATTCCGGTCAAAAGAGCGCTATAAAAAAGTTTCAAAAACTTTGGACTACTAAAAAACATTGCGGTTATATATATTAATTAATTGTTTTTATAAGTTTAAATGATTTTAATATATATATGGAATATTTATTAAACATAGCAAGAGCAGCAGACTCATTTCAAATATTTATATTATATTTTTCTTATTTTTTTACTTTAAATATTGATTTTTTAATATTTTTTATTGGATTATTTTTAAACCACAAATTAAATAGTTTTTTAAAATATAATGTATTTTCACAATTATTTGGAAAACAAGATATACCATTAATAGGTAAAGGAATTAGACCAAAAGGTGCAAAAAATTGTTGTTCATTCAAACCTTGTAATCCAATATATCCAAAATCATATGGAATGCCTTCTGGACATTCTCAATCTGCTGGTTTTTTTTCAACTCTGGGTGTAATGTTTTTATTGGAAAATAACAACAAAAATAATAATTTTATAACTATTTTTGGCTCTTTTATATTTATAATTACAATGTTATTTGTAATGTATTCTCGTGTTTTAATTAAATGTCACACTATAGAACAAACTATAATGGGTTCATTAATAGGAATTCTTGTTGCATTTTTATTATTCAAATATAAAAATAAAATCAAAAAAGAGTTGAAAAAATATAAAAATAGTGATTTATATTTACTTTTAATTAGTTCTATAATATTATTTTATTTGTTTTATAAAAATTTTTAATTATAATAGTTTTTCTATTTTGTCTTTCATGTCATCTAAATCTGGTTTTGGTAAACTTTCATAATCAATATAAATCTCATTTTCAGGATTATAATGATTATAAAAATTTGCTTGTTCTGGTACTGCATTCATTGGATAAGGCCAGTGACTTGTTGTTCTCAATTTTTCATAAAATTTTCTACGCATTTTATTTTGTTTTTCTGTATTATCTTCATGATCACGTGGTAAATAACATAAATATTGTATTAAACGTTCTTCCCTACAATCTTCTGACCCACAACTATTTTGATGAAAAGTACGTGAATCCCAAATTACCAAATCACCTGCCTTAACGTCTAGTTTTATTTTTGTAGCCTCTAATGCTGCATTAAAATAACATTTATCCAAAACATGCCAATTATGTGGTTCATCTATTTCCATTTTTTCAAAATAATCTTCATGTAATAAATGGCTTCCACTATACAATACTAATGTTCGTTCGCTATTATTTGTTAAACTTAAAAATGATTGATAACAACATAACCCTTTTTTTCTTGAACTTTGGTCTGTATGTATCCAATAATGATCTTGTCCAACATAGTCACTTGGATAATGACAACAACCATCAAATCCACTTACCAATTCTTCTGTATCCCATAATTGTTTAAATATATTTAAAATTTTTGGATTAGTACGTGCTAACCAAGCAAATCTTTGATGTCCTACTTGGTGGTGTTTATAAATACCATTATAATCAATTAACCCATGTAATTCATTTAAATTTGGCACATCATTATGCCATTTGATAAATAGATCAATATATTCATTTATTTGTTCATTATTATAAACATTTGGAATTATTGTGTAACCATTTTTTTTTAAGGCTTCTTTATAAGTGCTAATATCATAAGTTTCGTCAATCATAAGTTAATAATAAGTTAATAATAAGTATTAAATTATTTTTAAATTATTAATATAAAAACATTTATACAAAATATATTATAATATGAGACTGTTATTTGTGTTGTTATCGTTTGCGCAAGGATTTCTTTTAAATGTACCTGTAAATGTATTTAAAAGAAAATATGAAAATCAAATTGTAAAAGTATATGAACCAATTGACATGGAAAGAAAAGACATGAATGCATTAATTTTTTATACAGGAGCAAATGCCCTAATTCCAGGTGATATTTACAGTAATTTTATTAAAGCATTAAACAATTATAATTTTTCTGTTAATGTTGTGCCTTCTGAAAATAGTGCTACTACTGAATTTTTATATGATATTAGAGACGAATATAAAGCATTAATTCCATTGACTCATTCTTCTGGGTATGTTAATGCAGTTGAAACTATTAATAAGCAAAAAAAAATAAATAAAGCAGTGTTTTTAGACCCGGTTGATAACAGTAAATTATTTGATAATTCAGTATTTTCGGTTTTTTCGGATAAAGAAACATTATTAAATCATTTAGATGATGTTTTAATTTTAAATGCTGGCAAATCATATAAAGGTTCGCTTTTTCCAAAATTTGAAATCCCATTTATTCCTGCTTTTGGTATAAATATTAAAAAATTAGAACAATCAAATCCTTCGTTAACTGTAACAGTAGAAACGGCTGAGAATTATGGACACAGTGATGTATTAGATACTATTTGGAGCGATTTAATGCATACAACATTAAGTAAAGGAAATGAAATAAGAGAACAAGAAGTATTGGATGAATATTTGGACTGGTTGGCTCTACAAATTTATAATTTTGTGAATAAAGATGAAGATGAAAATAAAAATGTTGAATTAATAAGCGAACCAATAGTAGAAGTATTACAAAATGAAGTAGAAAAAGTAGATGATTCTGTAGAAGATTAATTATTTGAATAATTAATCATAATAATAATACCAATTAATGATAATATCATACCAAATAAAGTTTTAATATTTATTTTTTGATTGAAAATTACAATACTCGCAATAATAGTAATTAATATATTTAAATTAATAATACTATGACTATATGCAATATTTGGACTAATAGCAAATGTATATATAACTGTTCCTGTTGTTATGATTTTTAATAATGCAAATATTATAAAAATACTGATTTCTTTAATATTCATTTTTTTTATTTTATTAAACTCGTTATATGGTAAGGTGTTAAATAAATAAGTGCCATAAATCAAAGCAAAAATACCTATTAAAATATAAACTATACATAACATAATGTCTTTATTATAATTTAATTTACTTATTAAACCCATACAAATTACCTTTGATGCAGTTAAAATCATAATCAAAAATGATAGTAAAATCCATAAATTATTCATATTATATAATACGAATAATTTATATTTTATTTATTCATTACTATAATAAATCACCATACTTACACCTAATAAACTAATAAATATACCAGCAAATGTTTTTGAATTTATTTTTTGATTAAATAAAAAGTAACTTGCTAATATTGTTATAATAACATTTAAGTTAACAATTAAATGACAATAACTAATATTTGGCGCATAATGAATTGCTTTTGCCATAATTACTGAACCAAATACTCTAAAAAGACAAGAAGTTATTATTAAAACTATTAATCCAACTGTAAGATTGTCTATAATTTTTTGCAAATCTTTTTTATGATTTATTAAATATATTATTCCAGCACATCCAACCATAATATAAATCATAGCAATTAGTGCTTCAATGCTTAAACCACTGTTTGTCAAATATTTGGTTACTATTAAACTAAATGATGTAATAAATAATTCACAAAATGATAAATATGCCCAATGGTATTCCATATTACTTAATATAGTATTATATAAAACTTTTATAAAAAATTACTTTAATGTTAAGTAGGCACCAAAAGCTAAAACACAAATACCAACAATATTTATAGTTTTTATTTTTTGTTTTAAAATGATTATTGAACCAAATGTTAATATTGGTAAATAAATTGCAATAGCAAGTCCTTCTAATTCGCCCAAATTAATATTTGCAATTATACCTTTATACCAAATAAATATTCCAAATAATATATTAAGTGAAAATAGTATTAAAAATATATAATTAAAATCGGGTTT
>Ga0115003_10002201_pt1 | contig 16419 bp, 19 predicted proteins | sample ArcticOcean_MG_C_7_FD_88736 | JGI IMG/M metagenome (GOLD analysis project Ga0115003, IMG submission 88736) | Marine microbial communities from western Arctic Ocean - ArcticOcean_MG_CB11_88 | ecosystem: Environmental > Aquatic > Marine > Oceanic | place: Arctic Ocean: Canada Basin | collected... | reverse complement strand
TCACCGCCGTATCCCCGGCACTCATCTGGTGATGCACGGCTCATCTTCTGTGCCTCAAGAATGGCTGCAAATTATCAATCAATATGGCGGCGAAATTCCTGAAACCTACGGTGTCCCAGTTGAACAAATTTGCGAAGGCATTAAGCATGGTGTGCGTAAAATCAATATAGACACAGATCTGCGCCTCGCCTCTACTGGAGCCGTACGTCGTTTCCTAGCGGAAAATCCGTCGGCCTTTGATCCCCGTGCCTTTCTTAAAGAAACCACCATCGCAATGAGAGATATTGCAGCGGCACGTTTCGAAGCCTTTGGTACAGCCGGCAACGCCGCCAAGATCAAAGTATTGAGTTTGGATGCCATGACCGAGCGCTATATCAGTGGCGAGTTGGATGCAAAAATTAACTAGTAGCTAGTAGAGAACAGCGAGTAGAGTAAATAAGTTAATCAAAAAGAGCGCTTCGGCGCTCTTTTTTGTATCTGCAATACTAGCCGAGAGTTGCCTAATATTTCGTCTACAGTAATAGCAGTGCAAAGGACTCACCATGGGAAAATCGATATGACCTTGGACAAACTGATTGATCTACTACTGCAAAAGGGCTTCACCGCTGTTACGGGCGCCATGGGATTAAAGCTCATTGTTGTGGACGCTGTTATTGCTGGTGATAACAAAATAGAGATTCTGGCGATTGGTGCAGTATTACTTTCAGTGGCCACAGTGATTTCCTATTTGGTCTGGAGAACCCGTTTTTCAATCACCCAGCAAAAAAGTATTGCCGCGGATCAGAGCCTCAGCAAAGAGTTATCGGGAAACCCCTAATACTGATCTTAGTTTTAATCTGTTATCAGCATCGGGATATTTATTAACGCACATCTATCGGTATAATCTTAGGTCTTCGCTGTATGTACAGCGTTCCTCTTGTTATCAATAGTATCCATAGGGTTTGTTATGTCAGAGTTTGCCAATGTTAGCGTCAGCAAAGAAGCCAATGTTTATTTCAACGGTCAGGTCACCAGTCGCGCTATAGTGCTCGCTGATGGCACTCAGAAAACCCTTGGTGTGATGTTGCCGGGTGAGTATGAATTTGGCACCGAAGTCCGTGAGTTAATGGAAATCACCTCGGGTCAGTTGGATGTTCTGTTGCCTGGCGCCACAGAATGGCAGACTTTTAGCGGTGGCAGTGCCTTCGAAGTTCCCGCAGCGGGAAAATTTGCTGTTAAAGTGCAGCAGATTACTAACTATGTTTGCTCCTACTTTGCCTAGGGTTAAAGCACCACTACTGAGTAGCTCATCACTGTGACCAAAGATTCTCAATCTGAACATCAGCAGCCGAATAATCCACTGCATGGCCTCACCCTTGAAGCGGTGGTCACTCAGCTGGTGGACAGCTATGGTTTTCCCTACCTGGCTGAAAGAGTCAAGATCAACTGCTTTAAAAGCGATCCCTCGATAAAATCCAGTCTCAAGTTTTTGCGCAGAACTCTGTGGGCTCGGGAGCAGGTGGAAAAGCTCTATGTTGCCAAGTTTGCCAAGGCGGGTCATCCGCCTCGGCACAAGCCTGTACTGACTAAATCAAAGCCTAAGGCCGAAAGCAGTCAGGTTGTACCAACGCCTCAGCCTGAGACTACTCCTGCTCCTGCTAAGCCCGTCAGCCCGCCGAATCCATGGGCCTCCGGCGCCTACAAAAAGTCATAAATCCGCTTTTCCCAAAGGCCTAATTCTTAACCAATAATTTATTGATATAACCCCTGGGGTGTTCAATTTTTTGGCACTGCTGTCTAGCCGATAATTTCACTCTGCATTAGTCTTATTCAGAGTCTAATCAGAGTCTCTTACTCTTCGTTTAGCTCTTCATTCAACTCTACCGTCAGGTCAGTTTCTCAATGCCGAGGATTGAGGTTATATTTCCCGAGCTAATTAATCACAGTCAAATTTGGCTGTTTTTTCATTTAGTGGCTGATGGGTTTGTGTTAGTCCGCGGAGATACTAAGAGAGAGTTCTTTCGCGTACCATCTCGACGCAAGGGTTTATGGATAAGCCTCGACGTAGACTCTGTAGTACTTTTATGGGGCAGTAAAATAAGGATGTTCTTGTGCGCTTTACCACCATCGGCCGACTGCTGTCGATACTGACTGTGAGTCTAATGTTCAACACGGCCAGCTATGCCGATTCAATTACCTCCATCCCAACCCCCTCGGCATGGGACAACCAAAGTGGCTCGACCCTAACCATTAATTCCATCGGCAACAGTGGCCTGATCACCGGCACCTACGTCAACCGTGCCACTGACTATGCCTGCCAAAATATTTCCTACCCGGTAACTGGCTGGGCCTACGGTACCGCGATTACCTTTAATACCATTTGGCAGAGCGCGTCAGAATCCTGCAATTCAATTACTGCCTGGACTGGGTTTCTATACCAGACTGAAATGAGCACTTTATGGAGCCTAACAATCAGCGGCTCTACTAATACATCGGAGATTGTCCGCGGTACTGACACATTTAAGCAGATCAAAAAACTCACTGAAGAATCACTAATTATGAAAAAAAAAAAAGAAAAATGGTCGAGATTGCCATCTGGTTGTCTCGATGGTTTTAAAGGGAGTAACATAAAATGGATTTTACTAACTCAAGAAATATAAATAACCGAATCAAAAAAACCACAATTGTAGTCGCAGAAATCACCCATATTGTCTTAGCCATAGTCACCTTTGGCCTGTCGCTACTTCTTCTTTCGATAGTAGGGATTGCCACTCTACTACTGCTAAATAAAGAAATAGATGAGGCCAGTTCGAGGGAGAATAACTTTAATAAAAATTTTCCTTTCGGCTATTTTGGTCGCACATTGGGCAGCTTTCAGTACGTCTTTCATCACTCCTATAGTATTGAGCAGGATATCTATACCGCCGTTGAAGCAGAACTCAAAGGGAAGACTCCTATAACCTCGGTTAAATCTGTTTCAATTATTGATACAGACCCTGCCCTAAAAAATTGTGAACAGCGCAGTTTTATCAAAGCGGAATCCGAACCCACCTCCCGGGGCACAGCCATTACCCTGATATTAAATCAGTCGAACTTTGGTTCCATGCGCACAATCCAATGGCGCGTTTTGGCTGGTGGCTATATGGATAAAAATTCAAAATTTAAGCTCATAGCCTATTCAATTTTTACTGCCTTTTCTTGGTTTGGCCCCTACCTAAGGGGTGAGATGGATCTTCTGAGTCGGGTGCGAACCATCTCTTCCGGCGCTTACAATGATATGGATGTAGGTACTCAGGTACGCTGCCTCCACGAGGTGGTTTTCGATGCGATGATTGCCGTGTTGGAAAAAAATGGTATTGATACCAGCGAGTTGAAATTGCAAAAAATGCAAATGATGAATATCAATATCTCCGGTGGAAAGGTGAATATGGTCAATCTGGTGCAGGGGGCCACAAGTAAAATAGGTGAGCGCGTTAAGGGGACTCAGGTATGAGCTATGCTACTGTCTCCATTGAAAGCGTCACTGTTGGCTTTGTACATCAGGCAGGCAATGTAGGGCTAAAGCCAGCCCATGGAATAAATTTTAAGGCCCAAGAGTTGGAGCGCTTTCGACAGTCTGTTAGCAATATTGCCGCCTACAACAATATTAATTATGCGGACTTTCAAGCGTTACAATTAGAGGTGGTGGCATTGCTTAAGAATCCGGATCAGTCGGGGGTTATGGGCCTTATTAAACAGCTCGGCGAGAAATACCCCTGGGCTCTAAGGCTATTGTCGGTTTTGTTTGCTACTGTTATGGGTGAGGACTAAACACATGGAGCCCCTATGCCCCAGCGCGCAAAAACCGATGCCGAGATTGAAGCTTGTTTTAATGTTATCGCGGAGCTGAGACCCCATCTAAAAAAGCAGGAATTTTTGCCCACTGTGCGCAATATGGAGGCCTAAGGTTTTCGTCTGATTTATATCGCCACAGATAATAAGGTTGTGGCCGTTGCGGGCTATCGTATCTGTAGCAACCTTTTTATGGGCAAGCATCTCTATGTTGATGATCTTGTCACTGCTGGCGAGGAGAGATCTTCAGGTTATGGCAAACGCATGATTGACTGGTTGCGGGGAAAAGCAAAAACCACCGATTGCACATTCTTGCACTTGGATTCTGGAACACAGCGCGGCCGAGCTCACAAGTTTTACTTTCAAGAAGGCTTTACCATTGCAAGTTATCACTTTAGCGAGAAGTTGTAATAATGCCCACAGCCTATGCGTTAGTAGTACTCAATATTATTGCAGTTTTAATCTGCTATCAGATGGCCAAGAGTCGGGGCGGCAACCCTCGATTCTGGGGCGGGCTGGGGGTATTTTTTGGCCCTCTCGTCATTCCATTTGTGTTTTTCTGTAAAGCAAAAACGGAAAGTGAATCATGAAGTGTTCTGTGTATATAGCGACCAGTGCCCATGGTTATATTACAATGCCGGATGGCGCGGTTGATTGGCTTCATACCACAGGTAATTTAGACGCCGATATGGGCTCTGAAGATATGGGCTGGCGATCTTTTATAAATTCAGTAGATTGCATGATTATGGGGCGTAAGTGCATGGAGGTGATTGCCCAAATGAACCTAACGCCGCAGCAGTGGCCTTACGGTGATATAAAAATTATTGTTTTAAGCCGCACAGTAGCGACACCATCGGCGAGTTTTCATAGCGAGACTGAGATGTATTCAGGTGATATCGATGAACTAATTGAAGACTTAGGCAGTAGGGGCTTGAAACACGCATATATTGACGGCGGGGCAACCATTACATCTTTTATTGAACTTGGACTTATTGATGAGATGACAATTACACAAGTCCCTGTTCTTTTAGGCGATGGTATCCCACTTTTTGGTAAGATCAATAGACAGATTAAGTTAGAAAATCCTGTCGTCATGGCATTTCCTAACGACATGGTTCAGGTCAAATACAGGGTCAGTTCCCTGTAGTAGCCGATGCTCTGGTCATCTGGGCTAAATTCCCCCAACCTATTATGCACAATAGCGCTTAGGGTGAAATAAAATATTTAAAACCCTACCGCAAAGCGGTTTGATCGTTTGTCCAAATCTCGCTAAACAAGCCTCAGAAACCAAAAAGCCCGCGCCTAACCTTTCAGTTAAGCGCGGGCTTGGTTGTTTGAAAGCGTCCCTAAAGTCCGAAGGACGCTTTAAACATAAAGAAGAACATAATCGAGAGTCCGGCACCGGCTGGCAGAGTGACCAGCCAAGAGAGGAAGATCGAACCCACCATACGCAGATTGATTGCTCCAATACCACGGGCCAGACCTACGCCCAGTACCGCGCCCACCAAGGTGTGGGTGGTGGAGATAGGTAGACCGGTGCCCGAGGCGATAACCACTGTGGCGGCGGCGCCCAACTCGGCGGCAAAGCCACGACTGGGCGTTAGCTCGGTAATTTTGCGGCCGATGGTGCCCATCACTTTGTAGCCATAGGTCGCTAGGCCGACGACTATACCGCCGCCGCCCAGTAACAATATCCACGGCGGCATGGAGGTCTTAGCGGCGATATCGCCCCCTGAGGCGACAATGCTCACTACTGCTGCCAGAGGTCCAACGGCATTGGCCACATCGTTTGAACCGTGGGCGAAGGCCATACTACAGGCGGTGAAGATCATCAACACAGCGAACATGCGCTCAACATTGGCAAAGCGATTATCCACTTCCAAGCTTAAATCGCGCTTCACTCTGGTGAGTAGGTAGCTGCCTAGAATGGCCACCACTATGCCAATAGCCGAGGCAATCATGGCGCTGTCGAGAAAGGACATGGACATGCCGTTATCTTTGAGAACATGTTTGAGACCTTTGAGCAAGGTCACCATGGCAATCAAAAAGCCGACGAAAAACATATAGATAGGGATATAGCGTTTGGCTTTATCGAAGGGATCTTCTTGCTGGAGGATCAGATGCTGAACACTACGGAAGAGTAAAAATGACAGGGTGCCCGCCATAATCGGCGATACCAACCAGCTCATGACGATGGTACCGACCTTGCCCCAGTTCACCGCATCGGGTGATACACCCACTGCGGCAAAACCGACAATGGCGCCAACAATCGAATGGGTTGTGGATACCGGCCAGCCCTTAAAGCTGGCGATGGCAAGCCAAGAGCCCGCTGCCAGCAGTGCCGATAACATGCCAAAGACTAGGTCTTCGGGGCGATCCTGAAAGATTTCCGAATCGACAATGCCTTTGCGGATGGTTGAGGTCACTTCACCACCGGCCAGATAAGCACCGGCAAACTCAAATATCATGGCGATAAAAATCGCCTGTTTAATAGTTAGCGCCTTGGAACCCACCGAGGTTCCCATGGCGTTAGCCACATCATTGGCGCCCACGCCCCAAGCCATAAAGAAGCCGCAGCAGGCTGCCAGCAGAATAAGGATGGTTCCATATTCAGTAAAAAATTCCATCGCACCGATTTCCGAGTTTGTTATCTTTTATGTGGTTACTATTTTTATATCGGTTATTTTGCGAGCAGCAATTCAACCTGATTGCCAATCATCTCGGCAGTGTCAGCTAGTGCGCCAATTTGGTCAATAATGTTGTACATAAAAATTACATTAACAGGGGGCAAATCCGCTTCCAGATTGAATAACTTTTTGCGTAGCTTGAGTTCCTTTTTGTCGACTTTTTGTTCCTGAGCCGCTAGTTCACGAATCAGCTTCTGGACAAACTTCACCTCGGCCCCAGCAAAGCCCGCTTCCAGCAGCTCGTCGAGCTCGTTGATGGCGCCATGGGCCTTTTCACAGGTCACGGTGGATGAGCCAACAAAGCCGATAAAGTCTGCATGCAGTGCTTTGGGGATCGCCATCTGACGGCCGAGGATAATGCCGCAGATATCTTTGGTGAGATTGGCAATATTGTCCTGCTGGGTGATGATGCTTAGCAGATCGCCTCTGGAAACCGGCATAAACAGGCTCTTTGGCATATGCATGCGGAACTGTTTTTTGAGTTTGTCGGCGCTTTGCTCGTCGGCAGAGATCTGGTCAAACACCTCGGCAGCGGTGACCCAGTCATCGTCAAAGGTGGCATTCAAAAAATCTTCCAATTTGCTGACACAGTTGATCACTTCCGCCATATGATTTTGTATAGGCTTTATCGGCGATACACCGAAGATATTGGAGATTGAATTGCTTAATGCCATTTGCGCTTCCTTTGTGAAGTTTTTATGACGGCAAGTTTATACTGCTTTGTTCATGCTTGCCCATATTGTTCGCTGTGACCGAGCCAACGTGCGATTAGCGGATCCACATTGCCTTCATAATCTTGCAGCAGCCTGATCGCCATACGTTTAACCTCGGGTAAAAGGTGGGCATCGCGCTGCAAATCAGCGATCCGAAACTGCATATCGCCAGTTTGGCGGGTGCCGAGAACTTCCCCAGGGCCGCGGATCTCAAGATCTTTTTCGGCGATCTTAAAGCCATCGTTGGTCTCGCGCATAATTTTTAGTCGCGCCGCGCCATTGCCCGACAGCGGCGCGCTATAGAGTAATACGCAGTGACTGCTCTGACAGCCACGGCCAACCCGCCCGCGCAGCTGGTGCAGCTGTGACAGGCCCAGGCGTTCGGAGTTTTCGATAATCATCAAGCTGGCATTGGGTATATCTACGCCCACCTCAATCACCGTGGTGGCCACCAGCAGATTGATCTCACCGGCCTTAAACGCCTGCATCATCTGGACTTTTTCTTTGGGTTTGAGACGGCCGTGAATAAGGCCAATCGAGAGCTCCGAGAGTAGCAGTTGCAGCTCCTGGGCCGTGGCCTCTGCGGCCTGGGCTTCAAGCACATCGGACTCTTCAATTAGGGTGCAGACCCAATAGGCCTGGCGACCGTCCTGGCAGGAGGCGCGGACCCTTTCAATAACGTCGTTGCGGCGCAGCTCATTGAGCACCACGGTCTCGATGGGCTTGCGGCCTGGAGGCAGTTCGTCGATCACTGAGCAGTCGAGATCGGCATAGGCGCTCATAGCCAAGGTTCGGGGAATCGGTGTGGCGGTCATAATCAGCTGGTGAGGCGTGGATCCCTCCTCATCGATTTCGGCATCTATCACCGCGCCTTTTTTGCGCAGGGACAAGCGCTGATGAACACCAAAGCGATGCTGCTCATCAATAATGGTCAGGCCCAAGTTATGAAACGCCACCGCCTCTTGAAATAGCGCATGGGTGCCGATAACGATTTGCGCGCTGCCGTCGGCGATCGCCGCCAGCTGCACTTCACGCCCTTTGCCCTTTAATTTGCCGGTCAGCCAGGCGATGCGAATACCCAGCGGGGCCAGCCAGGTCTCGAAGTTGACTCTGTGCTGCTCGGCGAGAATTTCAGTGGGGGCCATAAGTGCCGCCTGCATACCATTGGCCACAGCCTGCACAGCTGCCAGTGCCGCGACCACGGTTTTGCCTGAGCCTACATCCCCCTGTATCAGTCGTAACATGGGAATCGGCTGACTGATATCAGCGCTAATTTCTGTGGCGACACGCTGTTGGGCGCCGGTGAGAGTAAAAGGTAATTGGGCTAAAAAACGCTCCGCAGCAGCCTGATCTGGTAGCAGTGCCGGTGCCGCTTGGTGCTGAATTTTTTGCCGCAGACGCAGCAAACTTAAATGGTGAGCGATCAACTCTTCACTGGCCAGGCGCTGTTGCGCCGGGTGTTCGCCCTCTGCGAGCAGGTTGATTACGGTTCCCGGCGGGGGGTTATGGAGCAGATGCAGGGCGTTGACTAAGGAGTAGCTCGAGCTGCTGTTACTTAGAGCGGCAGGCATCCAATCTTCAATACCATGCTGTTCCAGTAGTTTTAGCGCCTGACCGCAGAGATCGCGAATTCGCTGTTGGGTAACGCCCTCGGTGGCGGGATAAATCGGTGTCAGTGTTTCCGCCAAGGCCGGTGGCTTGGCCTGATTGAGCAGCTGATATTCTGGGTGATACATCTCCAGTCCGGATTTTCCCCGGCGCACTTCGCCAAAGCAGCGCAGCTTGGTGCCGGGCTGCAAGCCCTGTTGCTGGGCCTGATTAAAGTGAAAAAAGCGCAGTGTCATCAGGCCGCTGTGATCCTGTACTCGACAGACTAGGCTGCGACGGCGACCAAAGACCACATCGCTGCCGCGCACTTCCCCCTCAATGACGACTTCGGTGAGCGGTTGCACGCCACCGATGGTAGTGATTTTGGTACGGTCTATATAGCGCAGCGGCAGATGAAAGAGCAGATCTTGAATCGTATAGAGGCCTAGTTTTTGCAACTTAGCCGCCAGCAGCGGACCGACGCCGCGAAGCTTTTCGACGCCGATACTATGTAGGGAGAGGGAAGTCATTGGCTGAGTGTAATCCCGAGAAGGTTGCTGTCAACATTGGTGCGTTCAAAAAGCCCAATACTCAATTCACGTTAGAGTTTCACAGCCGCTATAATGAGCGCCGGTTGCTTGACCTTACCTTGACCTTAAAGTGCTCGGTGGCCTTTTAGTTGCATTGCCCCGAGGGCGCAGCGCTGTTCTGTAAGGGCCATGTAGCTACCATTGCAACGCACCTGATGATAGCCAAAATACACCACAGAGGAAACATCGATTGAAAATATTATTTGCCGGCTGTGGCGATATAGGCACCCGCAGCGCCACGCGTTTGGCCAGTGATTTTGACTGCTTTGGTTTAAAGCGCAAGCCACAGACATTGCCTGGTTTTATCTCGCCCATAGCTGGCAGCATGACCGACCTGGATCTCATGGTAGAGGTCTTGAATCAGGATTTCGATGTTTTGGTCGCCACCTTGACCCCAGATGGATTTAACCCTGAGGCCTATCAGCGCGCCTATGTGGACAGCGCCAAAATATTGGCCAGTGCCATGGCATTTGCGTCCTCTGTGCCCAAGTTGGTAATCTGGGTGTCCAGCACCAGTGTTTACGGCCACTGCAATGGCGACTGGGTGGATGAGCTGTCTCCCACCACGGCGCAGAGTTTTTCCGGCAAGTTATTACTTGAGGCGGAACAGCAGATCACCGCCTTGCCTTGCGCTACAGTCATTGTGAGGTTTTCCGGAATCTATGGTCCTGGGCGCACACGGATGCTCGATCAAATTATTGCCGGCAAAGGTCGTCCGGCACAGCCCCAGCAGTGGAGCAATCGTATTTACAGTGAAGACTGTGCTGGAGTCTTGGCGCACTTGGTTAGGGCTTTTGATACAGGCAAAGAGCTAGAGAGCCTCTATATAGCGACTGACTGCGCGCCAGTTACCCAACACGATTTACGTATTTGGCTGGCCGAGCAATTAGAGGTCGAGCTAAAGGATGAGATTGTTGAGCAAAAAGCCATTCGCCGCTGCAGCAACCAGCGGCTCTTAAATAGCGGCTATGAATTTCTTTACCCCAGTTATAAAGAGGGCTATCAATCGTTGATTGAAGCTCGCTCTAAATAACCAGAATACCATCCATTTCAACCTGAGCGCCTTTGGGCAATTCGCTGACACCAATGGCGGCGCGGGCCGGATAAGGCTGCTGGAAATACTCCCCCATCACCTGATTTACTGCACCGAAATTGCTCAGATCGGTAAGGAAAATATTGAGCTTAACGATATGGCTCAGATCACCACCGGAAGCGGCGCAAACTTCACTGAGGTTATCGAACACCTGGCGGATCTGCACGCTGATATCACCTTCGACCAATTCCATGGTTTCGGGGGTCAGGGGAATCTGCCCGGACAGGTACACCGTGTTATTGACCTTGACGGCCTGGGAGTAAGTGCCGATTGCGGCTGGTGCTTTGTCTGTATGAATTACGGCTTTATTGGTCACGATCGTCTCCGATAGTTGTCAGTGTTGTTTAGATAGCTGTCAGTTTTTCACTCTGTAAATTCGGCGAACCTGTTTTAGTCCCCGGGCACGTCGTAGTATATCCGCCAGATGGATGCGATCGCGAACGGTAAGTACTACATCCACAATGCTGGTAAAGGCATCTTTTTCATCGACACTTATATGTTCGATGGTAGCGTCGGCTTCGGTCATACGTGAAGCCAGGGCGGCTATAAATCCGCGCTCCGGAGTAGTCTCAACTTTTAGCTCAACTGGGAATTCTCCCTTGGGCTTGCTCGACCAGCTCAGAGCCATGCACTTCTCAGGGTTGGTACGAATTTCAGACAGATTACGGCAGGTCTCGAGGTGGATTACCAGTCCTTTACCCGGGGAAATATGACCGAGGATGGGATCTCCTGGAATCGGGTGACAGCAGCGCGCATATTGCAGCAGCAGTCCATCCGAGGCATCGATCATAATGGGCAGCGTCGACTTCTTGTTCTCTTCTAACGGTTTGCGCTTATTTTCCGGTACCAGCACATTGGCGACGGCAAAGGGTACGCGATTACCGAGGCCAATTTGCTGCAAGATATATTCAAAGGTCGAGGCGCCGGTATCTTTTAACAGGCGTTTGATCTGGGATTTTTTCAATTCTTTGTAACCTGTGCCGAGACGACTCAGGGACTGATCCAGTAGACGTTTACCGAGATCCACAGACTCGTCATGCTGCTGATTCTTCAGGTAGTGACGAATGGCACTGCGGGCTTTGGCGGTGACAACAAAATTTAGCCAGTTGGGATTTGGCTGGGCCTCTTTGGCGCTGATGATTTCCACGCGCTGGCCACTTTCCAGCTGTTCCGAGAGGGGCGTTAACTGTCCGTCGACACGGCAGGCAATACAGCTATTACCCAGTCCGGTATGCACCGAATAGGCGAAATCAATGGGTGTGGCACTGCCTGGCAGTTCGATAATTTTTCCGTTGGGGGTGAAGACATAGACTTCATCCGGGAACAGGTCGGCTTTTACATGCTCGAGAAATTCCAGTGAGTCGCCAGCCTGCTGCTGCATCTCTAATAAACCCTGAATCCATCGTGCTGCCCGTCGCTGATTGACGTCGGCGGTCTGTCTGCCAGCTTTGTATTCCCAGTGGGCTGCAATACCGTAGCTGGCCATGGCTTCCATTTCCACGGTGCGGATCTGCACTTCGATCACCACACCGTGCATGCCCACCAGCACTGTGTGCAGTGACTGGTAACCATTGGCCTTGGGTATGGCAATATAGTCTTTGAACTCGCCGGGCACAGGCTTGAACATATTGTGGATCATGCCGAGGGTGCGGTAGCAGTCGTCGACATTGGTGACAATCAAGCGGAAGGCGAAGACATCCATAATGTCGCGAAAGGAGCGCTTCTTCTCGCGCATTTTACGATAGATGCTCCAGAGATGCTTTTCCCGGCTTTTGACTGTGGCTTCGACTTTTTCCTGGTCAAGGCGCACTTCCATGGACTGATGGATTTCACCGACCACTTCTTTGCGATTCTTCTTCGCCGCTTTCATCGCCTCTCGGAGGCGTCGATGACGCAGCGGGTACATGGCGGCAAAGCCAAGATTTTCCAGTTCTAGCCGAATATCGTTGATGCCGAGGCGCTGGGCGATAGGGGCGTATATGTCGAGAGTTTCCCGGGCAATGCGTCGACGTTTGGCCGGTGCCAGCACGCCGAGGGTGCGCATATTATGCAAACGGTCGGCGAGTTTTACCAGGACCACGCGAATATCCCGGGACATGGCCAGGGTCATTTTTTGAAAGCTTTCGGCCTGCTGTTCGGCCTTGGATTGGAACTCGATACCGGTGAGTTTACTGACGCCATCCACTAGGTCGGCCACTGGACGACCAAAGCGCCGACTGATCTGACCTTTGGTGACGCCGGTGTCTTCAATGACATCGTGGAGCATGGCGGCCATTAGGCTTTCATGGTCCATATGCATATCGGCAAGAATATGGGCAACGGCGAGGGGATGCGTGATGTAGGGGTCGCCACTCTGGCGCAGCTGGCCTTCGTGACATTTTTCGGCAAAGACATAAGCCCGCTCGACACGGCGGACTTCTTTCACTTCAAGATAATAGGAGAGTTTGTCTAGCAGTAATCGCAGTGCCAAATGACTCTCTCCCGAATAGAGGCTAAAATCTTAGACGGCAGGTTCTTCTGGATCTGCTGGAGTCTCTGGCGCCATCGCTGCTTTAAGCGCGGCAGTCAGTTCAGCAGCTGCAGCCGCTTCAGGAGAAACCGCTTCAGTAGTCGCTGCGCTCTCAGGAGTCAGAGCCGCTTGGATTTCGGCTATTACTGCCGCGTCAGCGTCGAGCTCAAGTTCTTCAGATGCATCGACAATCTCATAGTCTTGAGGCTTCTCAGTTAGAATGGCAGCTGTTACCAAGCCGGCTTCAATTTCGCGCAGGGCAATAACGGTGGGCTTATCATTCTCTTCAGGAACCAGGGCAGGACGTCCGCCAGTGGCAATTTGACGTGCACGTTTGGAGCCAACCATGACCAATTCAAAACGATTATCAACATGATCCAAACAATCTTCTACAGTAATGCGAGCCATTTTTATTCCGCCGGGGTAAATAATTTTAAACTTTAGCGCAGCCCAATGCTGCCGAGTCGCCCAGTTTACCTAAAGCGCGGGGCTACGACAATAAACTCGGGAGAATAACTTTGCCTTAAGGGGTGCTAGAACAATTCGCTGAGGCGGCTCTACGCTAATTCGCTGGGACGGCTCTAAGCTAAGAGATCTGAGACTAAATCTTCCTGACCTGAAACCGGCAGCCGACAATGCTGTGCGCTGACAATGGATATCATCTGTTGCAGTGCCGTATCAAAGTCATCATTGACCACCATAAAGTCCGCTTCAATATAGTGACTCATCTCTTCGGTGGCCGCAGCTACACGCTTTTCAATTACCTCTGCATCATCCTGGGCACGCTTGTGCAGGCGTTCCCGCAGAGCCTGTTTTGAGGGAGGTAAAATAAAAATGCTGGTGCTGTCGGGGAACAGTTTGCGCACCTGAGCGGCACCCTGCCAATCGATTTCAAGAATCACATCTTCGCCGCAAGCCAAGGTGTCGGCGACCCACTGCTGTGAGGTGCCATAAAAATTACCAAATACTTCGGCGTGCTCTAAAAAGGCGCTCTGCTGGATCATCTCGACAAACTGGTCTCGCGAGGTGAAGTGGTAGTTCACCGCATCCACTTCGCCGGGACGACGATCTCTGGTGGTGTGAGAAATAGAGGCTTTGATATTACTCATATTATGGAGCAGTTCAGCCACCAGGCTAGTTTTACCGGCACCGGAAGGGGCGGAGATAATAAAGAGGATACCTGTTGCCATATGTTTTTCGGTTCCGTTGCCTGAGAGAACTTGAGGTTTTGGTGGAGTTTACAGCAGCGGGAAAATTATTCCAGATTCTCCCTCGTTTCACAGGTATTTTTATCTGCCACTGCTTGCTTGGAATGCTTAGGGTCGAAAATACGATTTAAGCAGCCAGCGAGGCGAATGCCAGCCATCAGTAGGCGCTTTTTAAGCGGGGGCTTGGTGCGATCTATATAGTTTTGGTCGATGGTGATTGGCCCTTTTTGCGCTGGTTGGCCAAACTCATAGACCTGTGCGCGCAATATTTTTGACTCTTTGGCCCAGTCTAAAAAGCTGTCACTCTGCCAGTTGCGTCGCTGTTGGGTGGTACTCACATCGATCAGGGCGCTGTATTGATCGACGTCTAATTTCTCATCCTTAATCAGGCCGGTATCCCAGACCCAGTGCAGATTGCGGCGTTTATTTTTGCCCAGCCACTTTATCGATACGCGGTTGCCGCCGAGGTCGCTGTAGCGACCCACATGCAGTGGTTGGTGGATGTCGCCAGCCAGATGCAGGAAAAACCCTAGGGCTTCGCGCCGTTGTTGATTGTCTGTGTCGGGATCTCTGAGTTGTCCATATGATTCATTTAGGGCGCTAAGCACATCGCCTTTACGGCTGCGGCGCAGATCGGCAAAGCGTTCTTGGCCTTTGATATTGATATAGTGCTAAGGCTTGGAGTGCGACCATTTTTGCGGGCCGCGAATTTGATCTGGCCAGAGTGCCAGTTCCGGCAGGGCTTTGCCGCCACTGATCTTAGCCAGCGTGGCGGCGGTCTTTGGCGTGAGATGATTTTCTGCAATATGGACAATAATGCGATGGCCATCGGCACCAAAAGCCCAGCTCTGGGCGCTGCTAACTGCCAGCCAAAAAACCACAGCAGCACAACAGTTTCCCGCTAGACCGGTAGTGCCTGTCGCTGTACCTTGGCCTGCGGATTGCCGTGTGGAGTGACTATTCAATATTTTGGATCTGTTCGCGCATCTGCTCTATGAGCACTTTTAATTCAACTGAGGCCTGAGTGGTGACGCCTGCGATGGACTTAGAACCGAGAGTGTTGGCCTCGCGATTGAGTTCCTGCATCAGGAAATCCAGTCGTCGGCCGATTGAATCCTTGCCGGTCAGTACGCGACGGATCTCGCTGATATGAGTTTCCAGGCGATCCAGCTCTTCGTCCACATCGGTGCGGTTGGCAATGATCACCATTTCCTGCTCGAGCCGATCACCGTCAAACTGCTCTTTGAGGTCGCTGAGCTTTTGTTCCAGGCGTTTGCGTTGATCACTGAGGATTGAGGGCAGGTGGTCACGGACAATAACCAGCTGCTGTTCAATGCCCACCAGTCGCTGTTCAATCATTTCGGCGAGCTTGTCGCCCTCGCGCTTGCGTCCTTCGAGAAGTTGCTCGACGGTGGCTATATAGGTTTCGGTGGCGGCTTGGTGCAGGGCTTCAGCGTCCACAGTTTGTTCCTGAAGAATGCCGGGCCAGCGCATAATCTCGAGAGGTGAAATAGGTGCTGGAGACTGCATTTCGGCGCCGATAGTCTCGGCCATGGCAATCATACGCTTGGCCAGTTCGAGATCTGCTTCGAGGCTGGCATCGGCATTGTTAAAGGCCAGTTGCAGTGAGCAGTCGACCTTGCCGCGGCTGAGCTTCTTGCGGGCGATTTCCCTGAGAGGCATCTCTATGGGACGCAGGCTGTCGGGAAGGCGAAAGCCGGTCTCGAGAAAACGGTGATTAACAGAGCGCAGTTCACAGGTGACTGAACCCCAGCTGAACTCTGTGCTGCAGCGGGCAAATGCGGTCATACTCCGGGCCATGGTATCTCCAGTAGAAAAAATTACGGTGCGCCATGGTAACAAAGGCGGTCAACTGGTTGGTAGATTTGCTACACTTTGCGCCACTTTTATTTCATCAGTATCCGAACTAGGAAAAAACTATGACTCGACCCAGTGGCCGACGCCCAGAGCAACTCCGACAAGTAAAAATAACCCGTGACTTCACCTGCCATGCCGAGGGATCTGTGCTGATTGAGTTTGGCAAAACCAAGGTTATCTGTACTGCCAGTGTGACCCCTGGCGTGCCAAGATTTTTACGCGGCAAAGGCGAGGGCTGGGTCACTGCTGAATACGGTATGCTGCCCCGCTCGACCGGTTCGAGAATGGATCGCGAAGCAGCACGTGGCAAGCAGGGTGGCCGCACCCAGGAAATTCAGCGCTTG
>Ga0115003_10002186_pt1 | contig 16472 bp, 13 predicted proteins | sample ArcticOcean_MG_C_7_FD_88736 | JGI IMG/M metagenome (GOLD analysis project Ga0115003, IMG submission 88736) | Marine microbial communities from western Arctic Ocean - ArcticOcean_MG_CB11_88 | ecosystem: Environmental > Aquatic > Marine > Oceanic | place: Arctic Ocean: Canada Basin | collected... | reverse complement strand
GTTTTTGAGAAGGCCAATAGTATTTTGGCTACGGATTGTCTTCTTAATCTTCAAAGAATGGAAAAGTTGTTACTCTCAATTGATCGTCAAATAAGTAGAGAGGAATTAGGGACCGAATTTTTTGTTTATCCCACTCAGCACGCTGGTGCTCGTGAACTTGAGGGGAAATTGAAAACAATGATTGAGGGGAGCTTTAAATCATTTCTTGGGGGAACAACCCAAGTTGATTCAGATGAACGAACGGGAAAGCTTATTGTAGTAACTCGTAAAGAAAACTTGGAGACAATTAAATTCATTTTGGAAACCTTAGACGCACCGGTTAAGATGAAAACAACAAGCAATCTTTTTAAACTTCAGCATGCCGAGGCAAAAGATATCAAGTCTATTCTTGATGAAGTGGTAAAAAACCAGCAAAATATTAAGCAAAAGCTCCAAGGCGGGAAAAATGCGAGACCCTCTGCTAGTAATACTAATTCTGCAGCAACACCGCCATCTCCTGGTGGCAAAAGTGCATCGACTACAGCCCCTGGTCAGTCCAATTCCTCCTCAAGTGGTGGAGATGGTAGCGAGGGTTCACATGAGTTTAGTGATTTTATTACGATTTCGGCCGATGAAAGAAGCAATGCGATTCTTGTTTATGGAACGAAGGAAGATATCGAAGAAATTGGCCGAATGATTGAATCACTTGACCAACCCCTCCCTCTTGCTCGAATCGACACTATTTTTGTCATGGTCGATTTAACAGAACAAAACCAACGTGGAATCGATGCACTATTTAGTCAATTAGAATGGTCAGGCGTGTCGAGAGGTGCTCAAGGCGAAGGACTTTTTGGCGAACCCGAAAACGCTTTGGATCCAGGAGGTGCTGGGACAAATATCGGAACTGATATCCCTCGAAATACACTACAAGGTGTTTTAGGAGTTCCAGGTTTAAACTCGGCGATCCCATTCCAGATGGAAGATTGGGAATTGACTGGGGTTAGGTGGGATCAGATATTTGCCCTTTCATCTGAGCGAAATGATGTGAGGATATTCTCAACCCCCTCGCTGATGGTTTCTCATAATGCCCCTGAAGTTCACATCTTGATTGAAGACGAGCGGAATATTGTGATCCCTACTTATTATGGAAATACGGGATCGGATGGCACCAGTAGTACCGGCAATGCTGAGAAAATAACGGCAAAAACTTCTCTCGAAATTAAGAAACCTAAGATTGGTCTACCCTTGATTGATGAAAATGGAACGATTATCTCGAAAGGCTCTATTTTTATGGAGGTAGAGGTAAAGGCGGAAAAATTTGATGAAACCCAAAGCAACACCTATCAGGGGCAATCTTTACCGGCCAAAAAAATTCGAGAGGCGAAGTCTTTTGTTACAATACGAGATGAAGAGATTATTGTCTTAGGTGGATTGCAAGAGGTTCAAGTTGATTCAACTGAATCTAAGTATAATTTGTTAAGCGATTTACCTTACTTTGGGGAGAAGTTTTTCAGCCCGCAAACGATTAAGTATACACCCACGGAGTTACTCATTTTTCTTAAGCCTACCATAATGAAAGCTGGTGGGGATAATACTAAGCAAAATATTAAATCTATTGATGAGAGGATTGATGCTAAGTACGCTCCCAAATTTCGTTCTCCATCCGGACAAATTTTGGGCATGCCCGACATTGATGGTAATCAAAGAAATGCCAATTCTTTACCGGATATGCCTTCAAGTAAACCTTCTTTCTAAAATGATATTTAAAATGAAGAGAGTTTTGATTTTTCTATGGGTCAGTTTTGTGTTCTTTCCCTTGAATTTTGTGCAGAGTCAAAAAATAAATCCATTCGAACGGCCTGGGTCAAGGCAGGCTAAATCACCAGTCATCATTAGTCCCGCCCCACCACCACCTGCTCCTAAGGCAATGAATCCGAATATTGAATTGCGAGGAATTTTTAAGTATAGGAATGAATGGCATTTCAGCCTTTTTGATCGAGGTACTAACAAAGGTGCATGGCTCAAGATCGGGGAAAGCTTTGACGAGGGGAAAGTTGAAATTCAGGGATATAATCCTGAATCAGATGAATTGAAATTAAAAGGTGGTCTTTCCTTAACTTTAAAGAATTCAACTAAAGGAGTTCTTCCGGTACCGAGTGGTCTTCCGGTCAAAAAATTACCGAGTGCTTCCAATAAATTGTCTCCGCCCCGCCCGGTTTCATCAGGTAATCGACCCCGTGCGATTACCATTCCACCACGTGTCAATTTGCCTCCTAGGAAATAAGAAGATGGTCAGTAAAAATGGAATAGCAGAGGGTTCGGTTGATGCGGATGTTGATAAAGACGAAGAGGAGGGACGGCAAGGCTTTGCTTTTGATTTTAATAAGTCTTTTGAGCATATGGATTGGTGGCCTGATTTGGCTGATCTTGACCGTTTAAATATTCTCAATTCACCCAAGGAGGATCGGGCCCGTTTACTTGCATCTAAATATTCAAAACCAGTAGTTGAAATAATGGTCGAGATTGGGAAGAAAACTGAGCTTGAATACCATGAGGATTTTAAAATGCCTGAAAATCCTACCAAGCTTCTTCCGATGAGGTTAATCCATAATTATTGTTGCTTGCCCACTGAAGTTGACGAGAAGAATAAGTTGTGCTTAGTTACACCGTGGCCGCCTTCTGAAAGAATGAGTAGATGGGTCTACGCGGTTTCTGGAAGAAAACCATTGTGGACTCTTGGACCACCAGAAAAAATCTCTCGTGCCATTACGGAAAACTTCGGAATTGGGGCAGATAGTCTAGATGAAAGTGATTTAGAAGAAGAGGGTGATGAAGATGCTCAGGACGATTTAGAGGATCAAAATGCGGCCATCATACGCTTTGTAAACGAGGTCATCCAACGTGCTATTGTTGATCGGGCAACCGATATACATTTTGAACCTCACAAAGACACCTTGCAAATTCGTTACCGAATTGATGGGCAACTTGTTCCCGTTCGTGTGCCGGATAATCTAAGAAGTTTTCAGGATGCGATTATTTCCCGGATCAAGATTATGAGTGGAATTAATATTTCCGAAAAAAGAAGACCACAAGGGGGGCGTATTACTTTTTCTCAAGGGCAGAGCGATTTAGATATTCGGGTTTCTACGTTACCCACTTTATATGGTGAGAGTGTAAGCCTTCGATTATTGAATGAAAAATCGCAACCATTATCTATGCGCGAATTAGGACTATTGGATGACGATGAGAGAAATATTATATCAGTTTTAGAAAAACCTCATGGAATTGTCTTAGTAACTGGTCCTACAGGTTCTGGTAAATCAACCTCATTAACTGCATTTATTAGACGAATTCACAAACCAGAACGACGGATTATGACCGTTGAGGATCCAGTAGAGTATGAAGTTGCAGGCATTAATCAAACGCAGGTAAATGCCGAGATTGGATTTACTTTTGCCAGTGCATTACGGGAGATTTTAAGACAGGATCCTGATGTAATTATGGTGGGTGAAATTCGGGACCGTGAGACTGCAGATATTGCGATACGAGCTTCTTTGACAGGTCACTTGGTTCTCAGCACACTTCACACGAATGATGCACCCGGTGCGATTACTCGACTTATCGATATGGAGATCGAACCTTTTCTCATTGCATCTTCTGTCGAGATGGTCATCGCCCAACGATTAGTCCGACGGCTTTGCCAAGAGTGTGCAAAGCCTACGATTAAATCTGAAAGGGCGATTATTGCATCACTCGCTTTGCTTGAAACTGTAGAATCTGAAATTAAATATAAAGATAAGATCATGCAGGCCGTGGGATGCCAAAAGTGCCAGAATTTGGGTTATCGTGGGCGAGTGGGAATTTTTGAATTGATGAGGATGAGTGATCCTATCCATAGTTTAGTAATTCAAAGTGCTTCTGCTCCTGCTATTAGGGAAGTTGCGCTTGTCGAGGGCATGAGTACCTTGCAGGGAAGTGGATGGAATCAAATTAAACGTGGTTTAACCACGATTGAAGAAGTGATTCGTTACGCAGATGGTTTTGTCGAAGAAGAAATTACGGAAGAATTTTTGACAACTGATTCTTAATGCCTAAATATTATCTTAATAATTGAATTTCTCATTTAATGGCCAAATTTAAGTATGTTGCAATTGATTCGAAAGGTAAAACATTGCCTGGAGAAATCGCAGCAAGCGATGCGAAAGAAGCACGACAGAAGATAAGGCAGAAAGGATTGACTCCGCTTCAAATTAAATCCCTTTCGGGAGGCGATTCAGAGAAGTCACCACGAAAGCAAAAAAAGCCAGTTAAGTCTAAAAAAAAGATATCCGGTGAATCAAAAAAAGGAGTACGTGGAAAGGGCGAGAAGGTAGGTTTAGAATTTTTGAAACGATTATTGGAACTACATAGCAGCGGAATGCCCGTTGCGGATGCGGTCAAATTACTTAATCAAAGACTCTCAGATCCTGGGCAAAAAGAAATTGCGGGAGTTTTATGGAAGGAATTAGCAGAAGGCAAAACTTTATCTCGTGCAATGAGAAATTTACCAGAATTTTTTAGTGAATCATCTAGTTTTGTTATTGAGGCAGGTGAGGCGACTGGAAATGTTTCACCCATTTTGAAGAAAATCATTTCTCATTTAGAGGAGAAAAGACAGATTCGATCTAAAGTTCTTGGGAGCATGGCCTATCCGGTTTTTGTTGGTTTAATTGCATTTGGAGTGGTTCTCTTCTTTCTCTTTTTCTTACTTCCACAAATTGAGGAAATGCTTGCTTCACTAGGAGGAGAGTTAAATCTGATGGCAAGAGTTTTAATCAATGGGTCCAATTGGGTCTTAGCGGTTGGTCCTTTTGTACTGATTGGCTTACTCATTGCATCTGGAACAATTATCCAGTGGAGTAAAACTGAAAAGGGAGGAATGACCTTTGATCAAACCATGTTAAAACTACCACTTTTTGGGAATATTATATACCTCTCTGAGATGTTCCAATTGGCAAGTTTGCTCTCAACTTTGATCTGGAGTGGAATCGGATTAACCGAGAATTTGCGATTGTGTGAAAAGACAATTCGAAATCGGCACATAAGATCTCGTTTTCGCTCAGCACGAGCTTTGGTTAATGAGGGAAAGTCTCTCCCTGAAGCATTAAGAAAATTTAAGCTGATGCCTTTAATGCAACTTGATATATTAGAAGTTGGCGAAAAAACCGGGAATCTAGGAAATAGCATGGAAGATAGTAGCCAGTCTTTTCGAGATCAATTAACAAAAAAAATAAAGACTATGACTACATTAGTCTCGGGTGGTGCTCTTGGTTTTGCTTTTTCCCTCGTGGCTCTGGTCGCAATTTCAATTGTGAGCAGTATCTTCCAGGTTAGTAAAAGTATTAGCTATTAAAATGTCGCATAATAAGCTTAATTACTCTTTTTACATTTCGTATATCCTATTGATTTTATTCTTTTTGGGGTGCGCGGAAAATCAAAATGAATTTGAGGTTTCTTCGACTCGTGAGTCAATTAACCTTAATAAGGAAGCAATGCGGGGGAGGCATGTTTTTAAGGATGGGTCGATTTACCAAGGTGAATTAGTAATGGGGGAACCAAATGGTTTTGGAACTCATAATTTAGTGAATGGTGATATCTTTGAGGGACAGCATAAAGATGGCTTTGCTCATGGTCATGGTACGATGAGATATAAATCCGAATCTACATTAGATCGGTATGTTGGAAATTGGAAAAGTGGCAAAAGGAATGGATTTGGAACTTTAATACTAGAGGATTCTTCTCGTTTGGTTGGAGATTGGAAGAACGGCAATCTTAATTATGGGGAGTATCAAGGGTCTTCAGGAATTATCATGTCAGGTAAGTGGAACAATGAATATTTAGAGGAGGGAACGATGAGATTGGAGAATGGTGCCGAGTACTCAGGGAAATTTATTGACGAGGGAATGTTTGCTCATGGTAGCTTGCTTTCGATCAATGGAGATCATTATACCGGTAGGTTTGAAGATAATATATATTCGGGGAAGGGTATGCTGAAAACAGCCAGTGGAAGTATTTATACCGGACAATTTGAAGCGGGGAAATTTTCCGGATACGGAATTTTAAAAGATCGTGACGGATCAATTTACTCGGGTGAGTTTGAAGCAGGGTTTCCTCGGGGCGAAGGAGTTCAAAGCGATGAATCAGGTGTTGTTTACAGTGGATCATGGTCCAATGGAGAAAAGCACGGTATTGGGACTCTCGATTTTGGTGACGGTACAAGTTACACTGGGAAATTTGAGTTAGGATTAGCTTCAGAGGGGATTTACGATTGGGGAGATGGTATTCGGACTGACTCATATCAGGATGAAAATGGTAACTGGCTGGATCGAAAATAGATTTTACTAATTTTCATCTAGAATATTCGTTGTTGCCAAGTAGAGTTTTTCCGATCTAATTAGTGGAGATTTCTTTTATGGATAGTCCTTCAACATTCAGCATTAAATTTTGGGGAACACGGGGTAGCATTCCATGCCCCGGGCCTGAAACTGTCAAATATGGAGGTAACACTACATGCTTCGAAATTTCATGTGGTGGAAGACGGGTGATTATTGACGCAGGTACTGGAATTCGTTTACTAGGCAAAAAAATTATGATTGAGGAAAAAAATCTGCTTGATGCCGATTTGTTTTTCACTCACACGCACATGGATCATATTCAGGGTCTACCTTTTTTTGCTCCACTTTATAATCCAAGCAGTAATGTTCGCCTTCACGCAGGACATCTTGCGGGTGATAAATACGATTTACACGGTATTATTGGAACGATGTTAATGAAAGATCCCGTTTTTCCAGTTCCTAGCGCCTTAATAGAAAAGGCCTGCTCCTTTAAAGATTATAATTGCGGGCATGTATTTTCTTTGGAGGGCGGTATTGTGATTAAAACCGGCCAACTCAATCATCCTAATGGAGCTTGTGGTTATAGAATAGAATTTGCTGATAAGGTAATTGCGATTTGTACAGATACGGAGCATTTTGAAGGTCGAATTGATGATAATGTGGTCGATCTTGCTAAAGATGCTGATATTATGGTCTATGATTCTGCTTATACGGATGAAGAGTATCAGAATTTTAAAGGTTGGGGGCATTCAACTTGGCAGGAAGCGTTAAAAGTTGCAGAAGCAGCGAATGTTAAAGAAACACTTCTTTTTCACCATGATCCTTCACATAATGATGAAAAAATGGATCAGATTGCTCAGGAAGTTTCTTCTTTAAGGAGCGGGGTTAGACCTGCGATCGAGGGGGAAACTATAACAATTTAGATTTCTAATTATGGTTAAACCTCTTTTCTGAGGCATTTAAATCATAGAGTGGAGGAGAGCCGGGTAGAATATCCGTGATTGAACCGCTTCCCTGTTTGTCGATTACGAGGTTTTTTGGTTTTGAATGAAGAAAAAGATTTCCTGTACCATGTATGCGTGCATCCAACCACTTCTTAGGCTTTAGATGTACGATTCCATTTCCTTGGTGGATCAAGGTTGCCCGCTCCACCTCTAATTCATCAGCAAATAAAGAACCGTTTTCAGAAATTTTTACCTTGAATTCATCGTTTACATTTCCTTTTAGTAAAATATCCCCTGAGCCTTCGTGAATGACATTTAATCTGTCCGAGGCAATACTTTCTATATGAAGTTTTCCAGAACTTGCCATGAAGAGGGAGATTTCTTCAGAATTCAATTTTTGAGCAGTTAAATTACTTTGTCCAAGTAGACGGATTTCACGAATATCTTCAATTGAAATTACAATTTCAACTGGATATTTTCTTTCTGCCTTAAGCTTTATAAAAGGTAATCTTCGAGCAATATTGTAAGTGTTATTGGCATCAATGAACAGTGTCTTCGTTAATACCTCAGTTTTGATCGAATGAATGATCTCAGTATCGGCATAAATAGTAGCTTCCCTGAGGCGTTTTCCTTTTGTTAAAAAAACATCTACATTCCCGTTGACTTCAATTTTATCAAATAAAAAAAGCAATCTTTTTTGGGTGTCAAGTTCTGCGTTTAGTATCGTAGAAGGGGAAAGCAATAGAACGAGAAAAATGTAGAATTCAGAGGTTCTTTTTACCATATTTTTTATTTCTTCCGTACTTTTTTCTTCCTGAGTAACCACCTTTTTGTGCAGTCTTCAAGTTTTGGCCTCCGTCTTTTAGAAAAGAGATTTGATCTCTTAACAGTGCGGCTTTTTCAAATTCCAATTTTTTTACCGCTGTGAGCATATCTTTTTCTAACTCTTTGAGGAGTTTACGCATTTCTTCTTTGGATACATTTTCAGATACAGCTAATAAATCTTCCCCTTCTTCTTTTTCCTTACGAAGACTTTCTTGTAAGGGGCGAATCACACTATTGGGCGTAATTCCATGCTCCTTATTATAGGCCATTTGCTTTTCTCTTCGATATTGGCAAACCTGCAGAGTTCGTGTTAGTGATTTTGTCATTATATCAGCGTAAAATATCACTCTTCCTTTTACATGCCTTGCTGCTCTCCCCGCGGTTTGAATTAAACTGGTTTCGCTTCTGAGGAAACCTTCTTTATCTGCATCGAGTACGATGACCAAAGCGACCTCAGGTAGATCTAAGCCCTCGCGTAGCAGGTTGACTCCGACGAGTACATCAAATTTACCCGCCCGTAAACTTCTCAGGATTTCAACTCGTTCAATCGCATCAATATCGGAGTGCAGGTATTCAACTTTGATTTCGTGGTCGCGAAGGAACTCGGCTAAGTCTTCGGTCATTCTTTTGGTCAAGGTGGTCACTAAAATACGATTTCCCTCTTTGACGACTTTTTTTATCTCGCCGATGCAGTCCTCAACTTGCCCTTTAATCGGACGAATTTCCATTTCGGGATCCAGCAACCCGGTCGGTCGAATGAGCTGTTCAACTATCACGGATGATTTTTCTAGTTCAAGAGCAGCTGGAGTCGCAGATACATAGATCGATTGACCTGTCACATGTTCAAACTCTTCCGGTTTTAATGGTCGATTATCAAGTGCGGACGGAAGGCGGAAACCAAAATCTACGAGTTTTTGTTTTCTCGACAGATCTCCTCGAAACATACCACCAATTTGAGGAATTGAGGCATGACTTTCATCAATAAAGAGAAGGAAATCTTCAGGGAAGAAATCGATTAGGCACCATGGTCGTTGTCCTGGCTTTCTTCCCGATAGATGCCTTGAATAGTTTTCGATCCCGTTACAAAAACCAATTTCTCGAAGCATCTCTAAATCATATTCTGTCCGCATCCGGATACGCTGTGCTTCCAAGAGAAGATTACTTTTTTCAAAATATTCAACTTGTTCTTCCAGTTCCTTTTGAATCGCCTTACAACCCACTTCTAGCTTGTCCTTAGTGGTGACATATTGAGTGGCTGGATAGACACGATAGGAATCATGTTTTCGAATAGTTTCTCCAGAAATTGAATCAATTTCGCGAATATCTTCCACTTCATCTCCCCAAAATTCAACTCGTATTGGATTGTTCGCGTAGGCTGGATATAAATCTACTACATCTCCGCGTACTCGAAATCGACCGGCTTTTAATTCCATGTCATTTCGATTGTACAAGGCTTCCACCAATTTTTCTAATAGCTCGTCTCTACCGAAATCCTCGCCCTTCACTATTTCAAGAGACAGGGCACGAAAATCATCCGGAGACCCCAATCCATAGATACACGAAACACTTGCGATCACAATGACATCGTGGCGGCTGATTAATGATCCGGTTGCAGCAAGGCGTAGTCGTTCAATTTCTTCATTGATAGAGGAATCTTTTTCGATGAATGTATCAGTTGAAGGAACATAGGCTTCGGGCTGATAGTAATCATAGTAACTTACGAAATATTCGACTGCGTTTTCCGGGAAAAAAGCTTTAAACTCCGAGTATAATTGGGCGGCGAGTGTCTTATTGTGAGAAATAATTAATGCAGGTCTTTGTAATTGTTGAATGACATTAGCCATGGAGAAAGTTTTTCCTGAACCCGTCACTCCAAGAAGTGTTTGATCGAGATTACCTTTGGAGATCGAATCGACTAAACCTTTGATTGCTTGGGGTTGGTCCCCCATTGGTTGATAATCCGATTTTAACCGAAAATCCATATCCCAAGATTAAGTAATATAAAAATTAGCTTCGAGCGGTTGGATAATATCCAGACTCACCCTCCGATTTACCAATAATCGCAGCGGCACAACTGTCTCCCAACACATTGACGGCAGTGCGTGTCATGTCAAGGAGTCGATCGACAACGAAAACTACTCCCACCCCAATAGAAATCGTCGCATCTGGAAAGCCAACCGCATGTAAGATGACTATGATTGCGACAAGGCTGGCTGAGGGAATTCCTGCAACTCCGATTGAGGTGAGCAAAGCCATTACGACAACCGTAGATTGGGTAACCCAAGTCATTTCCACGCCAAAAAGTTGAGCGAGGAAGACTACCACCACACATTCAAAGAGTGCTGTTCCATCCATATTCATTGTTGCTCCTAGTGGTAGAGTGAAACTGGCGATTTTTTTGGAAACACCGGCACGTTTGGTTACACAATCAAGAGTTACTGGAAGGGTTGCGGATGAGGATGCAGTTGAAAATGCGGTGAGTAGGGCGGGGGCTAACGCTTGAAAGTGCTGGGTGAAATTAATCTTTCCCAAGAGCCGAAGCAGGATAGGAAGGACAACAAAACTATGAATGGCCAGTCCAAGAAGAACCGTTAATGCAAATGTACCCATCACAAAAATTGTTTCTATCCCAACCATCATGAGAGTCGGGGTAACTAAGCCAAATACTCCATATGGGGCAAAAGAGATTATAAAATTGGTGATCCCGAGAATCGTAGAGTTTAGCCCTTCCCAGAATACTGTTTGGCTCTGTTTGAATTTTTCTGGCAGTCGGGCAACAAAAAAGCCAAATAGCAAGCTAAAGAAAATAAGACCAAGCAATTGTCCTTCTACCGCAGCTTTGAACAAATTTTGAGGAACCATTCGTTGAAATATTTCAAGAATCCCTTTTAATCCACCATCTGCATGTTTAAATGCCTGTTCCACTTTTTCACCCTCGATGGAAGATTGTCCAGCAAGCATTTTATCCCGAAGTTCAGGGCTGACTTGACCCGGTTCAATTAGATTAACGCAAAGTAATCCAACAATTACCGCAAGAAGACCGGTCAACGAATAAAAGAAAAGTGTTTTAATTCCTAGTCGACCAAAATCTTTATCCTCACCAATCTTTGCCACCCCGCAGATAATGGAGGTCATGACCAAGGGGATCACGACCATCTTAAGTCCATTGATAAACAGGCGACCAATAAAGTTCGAAAAATAATGAAGATTTTCAAACCAAACGGGCTTGTCATTAGTTGATTCAGTTGTGAAATTCGCCCATAACCCGATTGAAAATGCCAAAATAAGAGCGATTAGAATTTTCCAGTGAAGAGCGAGCTTTTTCATGGTTAATTCATTTAATCCATAAATAAGCTTTTGAGCAAGGAGATGTTTAGCATGGTGGGGTCGGAGACCACATGGTCAGCACCACTTGAAAATAATTCAGATTCTTGTCTTGTCGTGGACAATCCAAGTGCCTTCATTTTACCGCACTTGGCTGCTTCAATTCCATGTGTGCTATCTTCTAGAACCACGCAATTCTCTGGTGGTTGTTTTAATATTTGGGCAGCTTTAATAAATACTTCAGGATCTGGTTTTCCTTGAGATACATCTTCAGAGCAAACAGAACCTGAAAAAAAATGACCAATTTTCAGCTGGTCGAAGGCAAGGGCAAGGTTTTCTTTTTCGGTTGAGGTACCAATGGCACAAGGAATTTTTTCAATTTCAAGTGCTTGTAGGAATTGCCGAATGCCCTTTAAAATAGGAATGCCTTCCTCTTTTCCAAGTTCTCTATAAATTTCTTCTTTTCTTTTTCCCCATTTGAGAATTTTTGTTCTGTTTTGTGTCCATTTGAGAATTTCGGGGATTATGACTTCATTTCTTTTTCCGAATCCAAGTACAAAATGATTTTCTGGTAAGGGAAGATCAACCTCGGCAGCTAAAATTTCCCAACTTCTTTCATGGAGGGATGCAGAATTAATCACCACTCCATCCCAGTCAAAAATAACCCCTCCTAACGGCATTTTACCTATTCAGCGGGTTTGTTATCAGAATCTGTGCCCAAGCTTAATGTTTTTTTTAAGCTTTTAAAGAAACCACCTTCTTTTGTCTCTGCTTCTGTGTGTTTTTCAGTAGGCTTTTCAACCCCTGAAGAATTTTCTTCGAGAAAAGTAGAGGAGGTCGACGTAATTTGATCTTTTGGACGAAGGAAATAGGGCAGGGGTGCCTCGAATTCAGTTTCTCCAGTGGAAGGATACAGGTCTTCTGTCACTTTTATTGCGGTTGCCCTTTCACCGAGAATTCGATTGAGGAGATCTCTGGTTAGAGTGACTTCCGCGTTGTCAAATCCAAGCAGTTTTTCCTGCTTGGAAAGAGTTTCGCCCAAAATTACCATTGCTTCGTCCGTACGCTCAGCCAAGTAGTGTAATTTTCCAATTCTGAACAATGTATTGAGTGTCATTGGATCCTGCTCGCCCATAATTGCCCTTTCTATTTCAAGTGCTCTCTCGCTTATTGAAAAAGCACTTTCATCTTCTCCAAGTTCAATGTGCAAATCTGCTAATTCGTTCATTGATCTTAGGGTTTCAGGGTGTTCGTGCCCGTATTTTTCCTGTAAGCGTTGGTAGACCATATATTGGGCTTTTTTTGCCTCTTCAAGCATGTCAAGTTTTCGATATATTACTGCTGTTGCATTTAGAGTATTCAAGGTTTCCGGATGCATCGACCCCAAGGCCTGTTCTTTTCGTTCAAGAATTTCAAGGTATTGTTCGAGTGCTAAGTTGAAATCACTTCGTGCGGCGGCAATATTTGCTAAAGAATCCATGGCGCCTAAGGTGTCGGGATGGCTTTGCCCTAAGGCAAGTTGTAAGCTCGATACAATACTAATCGATAGAGTTTGAGCATCGTCCAATCTACCTAATTTACCCAGGCATTCTACTAAAACTTGTCCTCTTCGCAGGCTTTTTGGGTTTTTGGCACCAAATCGCAATCTAGACTTTTCATAGGTATTTCGTGCAAGGCTTTCTGCTTGTAGAATCTTGTCGCTGGCCAAGTATATTTTGGAAAGCTCGGTCATGCAGCGAAGTAGCATGGGGTCGTCCTGCGAGCGATTTTGATCATTTAAAAGGGATAATGATTGGGTACAACGATTTTCAGCCTGTTCCAATTTGCCAATTCTTCGATAGACAATTGCAAGGTTGATTTGAGTATCAATCACATCATTATGGTCAGAGCCGAGAGATTGAGTTCTTCTCATAAGAAGTTCTTCTAGCATTGGCTCTGCTTCAACATAATTCCCCAAGGCTTCATGAACCATGGCAATTTCATTCATTGCCTGTAGTCGAGTTGTAAGGTTTAAATGGTCGGGTCGGTGATAAAGCGTGAGCACTCGTTCAAGTTCTATCTCGGCCTTCTCGTATGACCGAATCGATCGGTAAGTTTGACCTAGGCAAAGTCTAATTTGAGCTTCGATTTCGGGCTTGCCGGCTAATTCATTAGCACGCCTTGAGCCTTGGTCTAGCATAGTTTTAAGCAATTGAGTATCCATGCCCGCAGTGTTTTGCGGATCCAAGGATATAAAAAGATTTTGAACAAATGCGGTGATTGTTTGTGTTTTTGCCAATTCAACTTCGGTCTGTTGCCTTTCAATTTCAGCATTCGCACGAGCTATTTTCGCTTGTTGTTGTTGAAACATAGCATAAACGGCGAGGGAAATTGCGGAGATTGCTAAAAAAGCTGAAAAGAATGCAATTCGCGCCAATCTTTTTTGCCTGGCAAGCAAATCTCTCTGCTTTAGTTCATCCAAGCCAACTCCAATTAATCCCGCAACTAATTTGAGCAAAGAATTTTTTTCCCCATCGGCAGACTCTCTTAAGTCTGCTGCCGCTGGTTCATGTATTTGATTGGTAATTTCACCTTCTTGATTAACTTCTCTTCTAGCCGCTAGAGGAATACACTCATTTAAACTATCCCCTTTTGAATCCTCCACCATTGGGTCACCGGATAAGATTAGGCATAAAACTCGATTTTGCTTGCCCATTGCTTTGAACATTCGAATTTCCTCGTTCACCCAACGAGATTGAACCGCATGAGGAGAACACAAAATGATAAGGTGCGACGATTCACCAAGTGCTTGCTCGATCAAGGGACCTAATTGTGCCGCCCCAGCAAGTTCGTCTCTATCTCTGAAAATAGGATAGAGCCTACTGGGGATAGGCCCAAATGGGCTATTTTGTCCAATTAAATGCTTGGGAACTCTAAAGTTTTCTAATTTCTTTCGTAGCCAACGAGCTTTTTCCTCGTCCTTGTGAGCATAAGTGAGAAATGCACGATACTTGAAAGAAGAATTCATAATCTATGAATTAATCGAATTGAGGAGGAATTTAGAAGCCTCCCGATAGATAGATTTATGATTGAAATCTTGATGAAACTTGATTCCAATCAAGTACATTCCAAAATGCGGTTACATAATCGGGGCGACGATTTTGATAGTTAAGGTAGTATGCGTGTTCCCATACATCAAGTCCAATTAAAGGCTTACCTGAATCATCAGCGATTCCTTCCATCAGGGGCGAATCTTGATTTGGAGTAGAGGTAATAGACAAGGAACCATCGGATTTTTGGATAAGCCAAGCCCAACCAGATCCAAATCGAGTAAGGGCTGCTTTGGCGAAAGCATCTTTCATCGAATCAAAATTACCAAATGTCGCTGAAATTGCTTCATGCAAAGCACTTTGGGGTAATCCTCCACCTTCGGGTGAAAGACTTTCCCAGAAAAAAGTATGATTTGCATGCCCACCTCCATTATTTCTTACAGCCCCTTTGATAGAATCGGGCAAAGATGATAAGTCGGAAATTAGATCATCAATATTCATGGACAGGTACTGATCTTGGCCTGCCAGTGCAGCATTTAAATTATTTATGTAAGTTTGATGATGCTTGCCATGATGAATCTCCATTGTCCTTGAATCGATATGGGGTTCGAGTGCATCGGTGGCGTAGTTTAATGTTGGTAATACGAAAGTCATAATAATAAATTTAGCGAGTTATAGGTCGGATAGAATAAATAATTGTTAGATATGTATATTAATATGAAATAAAATTAGCCTAGGCAACGATTTTTAAGTATCTCCCTGACGTTTTATCTGAAAAAACGATTGAATAAGATTTTTGCATTCCAACTCTAAAGTCCCCGAGAATACTTTTGGCTTGTGATTTGATTGCGGGAGTTCATGCAAAGAAGTTGCTCCCCCCAACCCCCCCATTTTTGGGTCTTTGAACGCGAAATGAACTTCTCCTAGACGAGAAATTATAGTCGCTCCTGCGCACATCGGGCAGGGTTCCTTGGTCACAAATAATTGACATTCATTTAATCGCCAATCCCCAATGGATTTTGCCGCTTGTGTAATGGCAATCATCTCAGCATGAGCAGTCGGATCTTTTTGCATGCGAGTTTGATTATAGGCGGAGGCAATAATTTCATCTTCTAATACAATAACCGCACCAATTGGAACTTCATCGTCATTCCAGGCATTAATCGATTGATTGTAGGCATGTTGCATATAAAAAGAAGCATCTCTTTCAAGTTGGCTAGGGAAAAGCTTGGGGAATGGGCACAAATGTTTGTGGTTCATTGTAGTAATCTTGAATTTTAAAGGATAGTATTAATAGAAGTTAAAAGTAAATGTGGCACTTGACGAAATCGAAAAAGATGGTGTTATAGTACTTTTAAATATTAAAATTTATGTCTGTAGAAGAAGTTGTTGAAGTCGAGGGTAAAATCACCGCTGTTTTACCAAGTACAATGTTTAGAGCTGAACTTGAAAATGGTCATCAAGTTTTAGCACATATTTCTGGAAAATTAAGGAAACACTTTATTAAAATAACTGTGGGTGACATTGTTAAGATGGAAATGAGTACCCAGGATTTGCAAAAGGCTAGAATTGTTTATCGGTTAAAAAATGCAGAAGTTAACCGAAATGCGCCTATTCGTAGTTTTGGTCCAAGAAGTAGAAAAAGATAACTCTTTTTAAATACAGTAAATTCTCAATAAGAAAATTATGAATATTATTGAATCAATTGGTCGAACTCCTTTAGTTGAACTTACCAAATTAACCAAGGGATGTGGTGCTCGTATCTTTTTGAAGTCCGAGTTTTTTAATCCGCTTGCTAGTGTAAAAGATAGAATTGGAGCGGCAATGATTGAAGCTGCCGAAAAAGACGGTTCTTTAAGTCCTGATAGCGTTGTCATAGAACCCACATCTGGAAATACTGGTATTGCTCTTGCTTTTGTATGTGCCGCCAAAGGTTATAAGTGTATTTTGACAATGCCTGAAACGATGTCTAAAGAGCGTAGACTTCTTCTTCGATT
>Ga0115003_10002182_pt1 | contig 16488 bp, 15 predicted proteins | sample ArcticOcean_MG_C_7_FD_88736 | JGI IMG/M metagenome (GOLD analysis project Ga0115003, IMG submission 88736) | Marine microbial communities from western Arctic Ocean - ArcticOcean_MG_CB11_88 | ecosystem: Environmental > Aquatic > Marine > Oceanic | place: Arctic Ocean: Canada Basin | collected... | reverse complement strand
TTTTGAATATAGAAGCACATCCCCAACAATTAAACTTTTTCCTAACTTAAGAATACGTGCTTTAGCAGTTAAATCTGATTTTAATGGTTTACGCATAAAATCTATATTACAATTAGTTGTTACTGCAGTAGCTTTAGGCCCAATATTTGCAAGCACAGCAATATAAAAACTTACATCAGCCAAGGCAAACATTGACGGGCCAGAAACAGTACCACCAGGTCGTAAATGACGATCTTTAACTAAAAGTGAAACAGTAGCCCCATCATCACTTAAATTAACAATTTCAAATTCACCATTAATTTGAGGAAATTCAGCCACAAGAAAATTAGTTATCTGACATACAGTCATCTCCATCAAACTCTCCTACTTAAAAATATTAGCTAAAATTTATTTATAATTAAACCATTAGTAAATCGGTAACCTAACTAAATATCAGCGCAATGATTGTTCTTGGGGATAACAAGCGATAAACCTAGCCTGTAATATTAATATTAGAAGGAAAATAGCACCTAGCTGATGTACTATGGCTATGTACCATGGCGCTGCGTAAAGAACTGTTAAAATTCCTATAAACATTTGAATCAGAAGCATAATCAATATGGCTTTAAAACTGATGCGTAGCTTTCGATGTGCAAGATTACGGGACTTAAACCAAGCTATTATACCCACACTCATAAGTACGTATCCTAACATTCTGTGATTAAATTGAACAAGAGCTGGATTTTCAAAAAAGTTTGTCCAAAAAGGCCTATAATCAAAACTTTCAGATGGTAAAAATTCACCATTCATCATTGGCCAATCTATGTAACCTCTGCCAGCATCTATTCCAGCCACTAACGCACCTAATAAAATTTGCGCAAATGTTAGTATTAATAATAATGTTGCCCAACGCACAGACTTTTCATCACGCAAACGTCGAGATTGCAAAAGCTCAACCCCGGGACGACCTAACTTCATAATAAACCAAAATAAAGTTCCAAGTATTATAAAAGCTAATCCTAAGTGTGTCGCCAAACGATAAGATGCTACATCAACCATTCGGCCACTCAAACCAGATGAAACCATCCACCAGCCAATTGTTCCCTGCAATCCACCTAAGATACCTACTAATAGCATCCTATATTTCCAAGTCATTGGAATTTTTTTAGAAATAAGAAGGTATAAAAAGCCAAGCAACCAAACTAAACCAACTAATCGTCCAAGTTGGCGATGGCCCCATTCCCACCAATAAATTACTTTAAAATCAGATAAAGCCATACCCTTGTTTTGGAGTTTATATTCTGGAATAGTTTTATATTTATCAAATTCTAAGATCCAAGCGGCGTCATTAAGTGGGGGCAAGGCACCCTTGATAACATTCCATTCAGTGATTGATAGTCCACTATCGGTTAACCGTGTCAAACCACCAACAATTACCATTGCAACAACCATTGAAAATAATATTTTTAACCATACCGAAACGCTATTACGCCAATTATCTTGCTCACGATTAATGATACCAGACTTAGGTTGATTGACTGATGATTTCTCCACAGTAACTTCTTCAAAAATATTACGAGTTTTACCCATAATCATCCTCATGATTTATAACTGTAATTTATTTAGGTCAAACCATTACCGACGTCCAACCCTTTGCGTGGTCAAATGAGCGCATGGCACATTAATAGTTAATAATAGCATAATTATATATTAATATTTGATAAAATAAAAAAATTATTTTTTGCGTGATTTTTCCATTGTTTTAATAATTCCATGAAATATTCGAATATCGACTTTAGTAAATCTCAAGCGTGAAAGCATGTTACGTAATGCAAGAAGCATGCTTTCAGCCTTATCTTCTGGCCAAAAAAAATTACGGGCATCCAGAGCCTCTTCCATACGTTTACAAAGACTCTGGACTTCAATAGAGGATGCAAAATCTGTTCCAGCTAATTCCATGAATTCGGGTGGTACTACGCTTAATTGACGACGCCATTCATATGAAAGCAATAAAACACACTGCGCTAAATTTAATGATGCGAATTCTGGATTTACGGGAACAGAAATAAGTGCATTTGCATAAGAAATATCATCATTAGATAGTCCAGATCTCTCAGGACCAAACATTATACCTACGTTTTTTCCATTAGAAATCAATTTTCTAGCATGCAGCATTGCGCGTTCAGGCGTCATTACATCTTTTGTTAAATCCCTTGTACGCGCAGTTGTTGCAAAAACAAAATTCAAATCTTCTAATGCCTCTGAAGTGGTATCTAATACTTGTACTGAATCCATAACTTGGCCTGCTCCGCTTGACATTGCTTGAGCACGTGGGTTCGGCCATTCATCTCGCGGATTGACAATACGCATGTGAGGCAAACCAAAGTTCCACATTGCACGTGCAGCTGCGCCTATATTTTCGCCCATTTGTGGCTCAATCAAAATAATAGAAGGTACAGGTCCAATCCAACTAATTTCCTCATCATAATTGTCTTCAGACATAATAAAACCTCAGGTTTGAATTTTTAATGTGATAAATTGCTAGTTATTAAATAACAAGGCAACTGTCTCTTACAATATGTAACATAAAATTAATTTTTTTATGTGTAAATTTTTTAGATTTTTTATATAAAAAACCAATAATTAAAGTATTAATTGACATAAAACCTTTATATCTAACTTAAATAAGCATAATGATTCATGAAAGATTATTTACTCAAAAATTGTGTATACAATCGTATACATACTTTTAAAATAAATCAAAGTGCGATAGTAGATACATGTTATGATTCCAAATACTGACATATAAAGAGGTCCCAATGACTAAGATCAAAGTGGAAAACCCAGTCGTCGAATTAGATGGCGATGAAATGACGCGTATTATATGGCAATTTATAAAAGATAAGTTGATTCTGCCATATGTAGATTTAGATTTGAAGTATTACGATCTAGGCATAGAAGCGCGCGACGATACAGACGATCAAATCACTGTAGATGCTGCTGAAGCAATCAAAAAATATGGTGTTGGTGTAAAGTGTGCTACCATTACTCCAGATGAAGAACGTGTAGAAGAATTCGGCCTAAAACGTATGTATCGCTCTCCCAATGGTACTATCCGAAACATTTTAGGTGGTGTAATTTTCCGTCAACCAATTATTTGCAAAAATGTACCCCGATTAGTTCCAGGTTGGACACGCCCAATAGTTGTTGGTCGTCACGCGTATGGAGACCAATACAAAGCAACAGACTTTCGCTTTCCAGGTGCAGGAAAGTTAACAATAAAATTTGAAGGTGCAGATGGAACAATCATCGAAAAAGAAATGTTTAATGCTCCATCTTCTGGAATAACAATGGGAATGTATAATTTAGATGAATCCATATATGATTTTGCTCGCGCATCATTGAATTATGGTTTAAATTTAGGTTGGCCTGTTTATTTATCTACTAAAAATACTATTTTAAAGGCATACGATGGCCGCTTTAAAGATATTTTCCAAGAAGTGTATGAAAGTGAATTTGAAGAAAAGTTCAAAAAAGCGAACATACATTATGAGCACCGATTAATAGATGACATGGTTGCTGCAGCATTAAAATGGTCAGGTGGTTATGTTTGGGCCTGTAAAAACTACGACGGTGACGTCCAGTCAGATACTGTAGCGCAAGGTTACGGTTCACTTGGCCTAATGACATCGCAGTTAATGACACCAGATGGGAAAATTGTGGAAGCCGAAGCTGCTCATGGTACGGTCACCCGGCATTATAGACAGCATCAAAAAGGTAAAGCTACATCTACAAATTCTATTGCCTCAATTTATGCTTGGACAGGTGGTTTAAAACACAGAGCCAAATTAGATAACAATCAACCATTAATGGACTTTGCAAATAAATTAGAAACCATAATTGTTTCAACAGTAGAAAATGGACATATGACTAAAGATTTAGCGTTGCTAGTCGGGCCAGATCAAAACTGGTTAACTACAGAAGGTTTTCTGGAAAAGATTGACGAAAACCTTAATAAAGCAATGTAGTTTAAATTTAATCAAATATTATAAAGGGCCGTTATTTTTCAAAAACGGCCCTTTATTTTTCATCTAATAATAAATATCAAAAGATCTTATACACCCTCAACAATCGTATAGTTTCTAGTTGAAACTCCACCAACTAAAGCATAGCTTAATGCATATTGATACTCAGCGGATTCATAAAACTTAACCGCTTCATCAAAGTCGGAAAATTTTATAACCACATTACGTAACTGTACAGATCCTTCTTTAGTTATACACTTGCCACCACGCGCTAAAAATTCACCACCATATTTTGCCACAGCAGGGCCCGCTAGAGCTGCATATTTAGCATATTCCTCTGGATTATGGACAGTAATCTGCGCCAAACAATAAGCTACCATTTTATAACTCCTTTAAAAGTTTTTCTGCTGCAAAAACAGCAGATTTAGAATTTGAAATGTCAGTACCACCAGCCTGTGCCATATCAGGGCGCCCACCGCCTCCTTTACCTCCAAGCTCTACAGCTGCGACCTTAACAAGATCTACAGCGCTAATTTTATCTACTAAATCAGCAGTAACACCGGCGGCAACTGCAGCTTTACCACCTGCACCTGAAATCAACAAAATGACAGCTGAACCTAATCTATTTTTATGTTCATCAACTAATCCACGTAAATCCTTACTGGGGATGTCATCCAATATTTGTGAGTAAAAATTTAACCCATTTACAAGCATTGTATCTAGAGCTTTTCCAGCACCTCCCATTGCAATTGATTTACGTAAATTAGAAATTTCATTCTGTTGCAATTTACGCTCATCAATCAAGGCCTGCACTCGATCAAGAATATCTACTGGTTTAGCTTTAAATACTTCAGAAATATTAGCTATTATACGAGACTGTTCAGCATGATGCAATTCTGCAGCAACACCGGTGAGAGCTTCGATTCTACGAATACCACTAGCAGAAGCACTTTCTGAAATAAGTGCAAATGAGCCAATAGAACCAGTTCGGCTTACATGTGTACCACCACATAGCTCTAAGGAATAAGAATTTCCAACAAGACCTTTACCAGACCCCTCTTGATTACCCATCGAGACAACACGAACTTCATCACCATACTTCTCTCCAAATAATGCTTGAGCTCCTAGAGATCGTGCATCGTCTGGCGTCATAATTCGTGTTTCAACAAGTGAATTTTGGCGAATAAATTTGTTTACTTCATTTTCCACAGTAATTAATTCTTCATCAGTCATACCTTTGGAATGGCTGAAATCAAACCTTAAACGATCCTGACCATTAAGGGACCCACGTTGTGCAACATGTTTACCAAGTGTTGCTCGAAGCGCTTCATTAACCAAGTGCGTTGCAGTATGACTATTACAAATGCCAGCTCGTTTTTTATTATCAATTGTTAATACAGCTGAATCCCTAACAGTAATATCACCAGATATAACAACGCCAATATGGACAAATAGGCCAGCTTTCTTTTTGACATCTGAAACTGCTATTGTGCCACTTTCAACTCGTAAAAATCCACTATCAGAGATTTGGCCACCACTCTCTGCATAAAAAGGAGTTTGGTTTAATATTACCATTACACTGTCACCATCACAAACAGTGTCGACCAAAACTCCATCTTGAATTAATGCAACTATTTGGCCTTCAGAACTTACAGTATCATAACCCAAAAAGTCCGTCACTCCCTGCTCATCGGCTATATCAAACCAAATACTTTCATCAGCAACTTCCCCAGAGCCAGACCAAGCTGCACGTGCCTTTGCTTTTTGTTCAGTCATTGCAACTTCAAAGCCTTCAAGGTCAACCTCAACTCCTTTTTCACGCAATGCATCTTGGGTTAAATCTAATGGAAATCCAAAGGTGTCATATAATTTAAATGCAATATTCCCCGACAAAGGGTAACCCTGATCCATTATAGCAAGTTCATCATCTAAAAGTTTTAAACCTCGATCTAAGGTTGTTTTAAAACGTGTCTCTTCTAGTAGTAAGCTTTCCTCAATCAATGCTTGAGCCTGCCCCAACTCAGGATAAGCCTGTCCCATATGGCTGACTAAAGCAGGTACCATTTTGTGCATAACAGGATCTTTAACGCCTAATAGATGAGCATGGCGCATTGCTCTACGCATAATTCTGCGTAAAACATAGCCCCGACCTTCATTTGATGGCAATATTCCATCAGCAATAAGGAAAGATGTAGAACGTAAATGATCTGCAATTACACGATGATGCACATTTTGATCTCCAAATGGCTCTACACCCGTTACTTGCGCGGATGTTTCAATTAAATCTCGCATGAGATCAGTATCGTAATTGTCGTGGCTACCTTGCAATAAAGCAGCTATACGCTCTAAGCCCATACCAGTATCGATAGACTGCATATTTAATGGTTTCATAGTTCCATCAGAAGATTGTTCATTTTGCATGAACACAATATTCCAAATTTCTATAAACCGATCACCATCTTCTTCAGCAGAGCCAGGAGGACCGCCCCAAATATGTTCACCATGATCATAGAATATTTCAGTGCATGGCCCACATGGTCCAGTAGGGCCCATTCTCCAAAAATTATCATCTGTTGCTATTCGAATTATTCGATCGTCAGACAAACCCGCATATTTTTTCCAAATATTAGCAGCTTCATTATCAGTATGATAAACAGTGACATATAAACGGTCTCTGTTGATACCAAACTCTTTTGTAATTAAATCCCAAGCATACTTGATAGCTTCTTCTTTAAAGTAATTGCCAAATGAAAAATTACCAAGCATTTCAAAAAACGTATGGTGCCTAGCAGTATAACCAACATTATCTAAATCATTATGTTTACCACCTGCTCGTACACATTTCTGTGCAGTAGTTGCACGATTATAATCACGACTTTCTTGGCCTAAAAATTGATTTTTAAATTGTACCATTCCCGAATTAGTAAACATAAGGGTTGGATCATTTCGTGGAACTAAAGGCGAACTACTTACTACCTTATGGCCATTTTTCTCGAAAAAATTTAAAAAAGTGGATCGTATATCGTTAACGCTAGCCATTTTTATACCTTGCAAAATAAAACTTAAACTTGGTTTACCGACCGATTTTAAAACTGTCCACAGTGCAAAAAAAAAAGGCTGGGAATTTACCCAGCCTTTTAGTAAATATTATTATAATTTAGCCTTCAACAACAGCATCTACATCATCACCTGCTGGATTATCCCCTGGTGGTGGCACATCAAAATCTAATCCATGTGCAGCACGTATTTTATCTTCAATTTCATGAGCTAAACGCGGATTATCTCTTAGATAGGCTTTCGCATTTTCACGTCCCTGCCCAATTCGTTCGTCACCACAGGAAAACCAAGAGCCAGATTTTTCAACAAAGCCCAGCTTAACACCTAAATCAATTAATTCACCTCGTTTTGAGATGCCTTCACCATACATAATGTCAAATTCCACTTGCTTAAATGGTGGTGAAACTTTATTTTTCACTACTTTTACGCGTGTTTGGTTTCCAACAATTTCATCACGATCTTTGATCGCACCAATACGTCTAATATCTAAGCGCACAGATGAATAAAATTTCAATGCATTACCACCTGATGTTGTTTCAGGCGAACCAAACATAACACCAATTTTCATACGAATCTGATTAATAAAAATTACCATGCAACCAGACTTAGCAATAGAACCTGTTAATTTACGCATAGCTTGGCTCATCAAACGTGCTTGTGCGCCAACTTGATGATCACCCATATCACCTTCTAATTCTGCACGAGGTGTAAGTGCGGCGACAGAATCAACTACAACCATAGAAACTGCACCCGAGCGTACTAAAGTATCAGTTATTTCCAAAGCTTGCTCACCCGCATCTGGTTGAGAAATTAAAAGTTCGTCAATATCGACGCCTAATTTTTTTGCATAAGTTGGGTCCAGAGCATGCTCAGCGTCTACAAAAGCACAAACACCACCTTTTTTTTGCTCTTCTGCAATAGCATGCAAAGTCAAAGTAGTTTTACCTGAGCTTTCAGGTCCATAAATTTCAACAATACGGCCTTTTGGTAGTCCACCAATGCCCAATGCAATATCAAGACCAATAGATCCTGTTGAAGTTGCTTCGATGTCCAGACGTGCGCTGTCATCGCCTAATCTCATAATAGAGCCTTTACCAAACTGTCGCTCGATTTGGCCCAAGGCAGATTCTAATGCCTTTTCTTTGTCCATACTTTTCTTTCCGCTAAATTCTAATAAAGTTGATGCCATACGTTATCTCCTTATTTCAAACCTGTAGCAATCAAAAACCACAGATGTTCTCTTATTGTTCTATTTAGTTATGGGACCAAAAGAAGAACATTGCAAGAAAAAATTTAATAATGAAGCTTGCAACATTTTTGTAAGACTTTAAAACGCAAAAATTAGGACAAATTAGAATAAGTAAAATCAATAATATTAGAAATATTATAATTTATTTAGAATAGCTAGATAAAAACCATCAGTTCCAGCTGAAAGTTCAAATCGTTTGGAGGATGTTAATTTCCAGCCAACATTTCTCTCAATAAAATTAGAAATTTGATCTTCATTTTCACAATCAAAAAGAGAACAAGTCATATAGACCAGTGTGCCACTTTCTGAAACTAATTCTGATGTAGCGTTGATAATATTAGCCTGCGTTTCTAGTAATTCATCCAAACGTGCTTGGGTTAATTTCCATTTTGCATCTGGGGTTCGACGCCAAGCACCGCTACCTGAACACGGAACATCTAATACAACAAGGTCAAATTTCTCACCTTTAGTAACTGGATCTTTTTTCAATAATTTAACGCGTATTCCAGCCCTATCAGCACGATGGCTTAAAGCTTTTAACCTACCTGGATCTCTATCAAATGCAGATAATATAACATTATTGGATATTAATGAAGCCATGGCTAACGTTTTACCACCACCACCAGCACAATAGTCTAAAACTTTACCATAATTTGGGAAATTTAACTCTAAGACTAATGCCTGAGAACCTGCATCTTGGAGTTCTATAAGTCCATTTAAATATGAGTTAGTCTGAGGGATTTTACGTGTGTCTCCAATCACACGAAGCGCAGTCTTAGCCATATCCAAAGGTTCAGCTTTGATGCCTTCTTTTAACAAAGATGCAGCAATATTATCCAAACTAACTTTGTTAAGATTAACCCTAAGATCAATTGGAGCACGTTTTTTTAAAATGCTATATTCATCTTTACCGTTAAACTTTGGAACAAGCCAATCTGGGATATCCAACTTAATAGCAAGTGACATGTCAGTTTTTAATGAATAAATTATCGTATTTTCTTCATTAGATAAAATCGGTGGTGCATACCCTTGGCCATTAAAAACCGACGATAATTCTTCATTATTTGAAATTAATTGACCGATTAATACACCACGTGCGCCTCCTATACCACTAATATGGGCATAACTGCGCAGGTTTCGTAATCCATCATAAACAATATCTCTAATAGCAGCGCGATCTTTAGACCCTGCAAAGCGATTACCACGTGCCCAGCTTGTTAATTCGCGTTCAGCAGGAGCTCCAATCAAAGTACGATCAAGAATTTCGATGGCGGCAGCATATCGAGCTGCAGGTGTCATGAATTATCCTATTCTATAGTTTGGGCTTTCCCGTGTAATTTGCACATCATGAACATGGCTTTCTTTGAGGCCAGCTCCTGAAATTTTCACAAAATTACAACTTGAACGCATATCTTCTATCGTTAGATTGCCAGTATATCCCATTGCAGCACGTAAACCACCTACCATCTGGTGCAGAACATTAGAGGCTGGGCCCTTATAAGGCACCTGCCCCTCAATACCTTCAGGTACCAGTTTTTCAGCACTTGCTTCTTTTTGAAAGTAACGATCAGCAGATCCTTGAGCCATTGCAGCAACTGATCCCATACCTCTGTAAGATTTAAATGACCTACCTTGATATAATATTATTTCACCAGGTGCCTCATCAGTTCCTGCCAACATTGAACCAACCATTGCGCAACTTGCACCTCCAGCGATTGCCTTAGCAAAGTCGCCCGAAAATTTAATACCACCGTCTGCAATGATGGGAATGTCATCTTTAGACGCAGCTTCAGCACAATCATTAATGGCTGACAATTGCGGCACACCAACACCTGCAACAATTCGCGTTGTACAAATAGAACCTGGCCCAATGCCAACTTTTATAGCATCTGCGCCTACATTTATAAGAGCTTTTGTAGCTTCTGCTGTGGCAACATTACCTGCAACTATTTGTATATCATATACTTTTTTAATACGTTCAACGATAGCACTAACCGAAGAAGAATGTCCGTGTGCTGTATCAATTACTAACAAATCAACGCCTGCATCAATTAATTTCATAGATCTTTCAAAACCTTTGTCTCCAACAGTCGAAGCTGCCGCAACACGCAGACGACCCAAGTCGTCTTTACATGCTATAGGATTCAAAACTGCTTGTTCCAAATCTTTAGTTGTTAGCAATCCGGTTAATTGATTATCTGAATTAACAACTAATAGTTTTTCAATTCGTCTAGCATGCATCAAAGATTTGGCGCCGTCCAATCTGACAGGCTCACTCACAATTGCTAGATTGTCTGATGTCATCATTGCTGAAACCGGTGTTTTTACATCTGAGACAAAACGCATGTCACGATTGGTTAAAATACCTAAAACTTTTCCATTACCATCAACCACTGGAAAGCCAGTAATACGATATTGTTCAGCTAATGCCCTAGCATCTGCTAAAGTTTGATCAGGAGTAAGTGTAATAGGGTTATAAACTGTGCCAGATACAAACCTCTTCACTCGTCGCACGTGAGATGCTTGCTCATCATCTGATAGATTTCGATGAATTACACCCATCCCACCTGATTGAGCAAGAGCAATAGCCATTTTTGCTTCTGTCACAGTATCCATTGCAGAACTCAAAATAGGAATATTAAGTTTTATACTTTTTGTAACATTAGTTGATAAAATTGCATCGGAAGGAAGTACGCTAGACGCACCCGGCACTAATAAAACATCATCAAATGTAAGCGCTTCACGTATCTCCATTGGTCTCTCCAAGAGTTATCGATATTGCATACGTTCTATCACATGGGATTATAAAAAAGAAAAGGCCTGTTTTTAGATTTAACTCAAAAAAAACAACCAATTCCTAACTTTTTTTACTTTAATACATAAAATTTATTGAACGGTTATATATTTAAAATCTCAAAATTAAATTATTAAAAACTTGCAAATATTTTACCTATTGAAATCCACACATCTGTGTCACAATATTTTATAAATAATTTAGGATTCTTTTATATGGGACATAAATACGAAAATGGTCGCTTAAATCTTCCCTTCGTAGGTATCGCGACATTTGGTAAAAAGCAATATATTGAAGATTGGTCAAAATTAGATGCAGATGTTGCAATCATTGGAGCTCCTTTTGATTTTGGCGCACAATATAGATCCGGTGCACGTTTTGGGCCTCGCTCTATTCGTGAGGCATCTACTTTATTTTCTTTTGGCCATGCAGGTGCATATGATCATGAAGATGATGCAACATATCTTGGTGAAGACGTTCGAATAGTAGATATGGGTGATGCTGACATAATTCATACTGATACGATACAAAGCCATGCAAATATAGAAAAAGCAGTTCGTGCAGCATTAAATTCTGGTGCCCTGCCTGTAACTATAGGAGGCGATCATTCTATAAATATTCCCTGTATAAATGCATTTTCAGACCAAGGTGATTTTCATATTCTTCAAATTGACGCTCACCTTGACTTTGTTAATGAACGCCATGGTGTGCGATTTGGCCATGGAAATCCAATGCGTCGTGCGGCTGAAAAAACATATGTTACCGGACTATCCCAGTTTGGAATACGAAATGTTAGTTCTACTGCTCGAGTAGGCTATGAAGACGCCCGCAAAATGGGGTCTGATATTTTATCAGTGCGCCAAATTCGGGAAATGGGGACAAAAAAAGCTACTAAACGTATCCCAAAAGGTAAATTATATGTGACCATAGATATAGATGCTTTTTGCCCATCAATTGCTCCAGGAACAGGCACTCCAAGTCATGGAGGTTTTTTATACTATGATGTTTTAGAAATATTGCAAGAAGTGAGCAAAAACAATGAAATCATTGGGATTGATCTTGTTGAGGTTGCTCCAGCATATGATCCATCAGAGGGAACTGCTATTTTAGCTGCTCAATTATTATTAAACTTTTTAGGATTTATTTTTCACAACCGCAAAAGTTAATTTATAATATTAGTGCGGATCAAGGGCAGACATTATTTAACCCCGAAATCCTGTTGCAACTACAAATTTTTCAGAGCTGTCTTGTCGGCTACTTGGCGGCTTCATATGGTGAACTTTGGTAAATTTTTCTTTAAGAAGTTTTTGCAAATCTCCTTCAGCACCACCAGCTAAAACTTTAGCAACAAATGTTCCACCTTCTTCAAGAACATCAAATGCAAAATAAGCAGCTGTTTCACATAGTGCCATAATTCGTATATGGTCAGTCTGCTTATGCCCAGACGCACTTGCAGCCATGTCAGATAATACAACATCGGCCTTACCGCCTAACCAAGCTTTAACTTTTGCGTCCGCGTCATCTTCCATAAAGTCTAAAAGATGAATTTCGCAACCTTCAATTGGGTCAACTTCTTGAAGATCAACACCTAAAATTGTTCCAATTCGTTTACCTTGTTTGTCACCACTAGCATTGACTCGCTTAACCGCAACTTGGCACCAGCCCCCTGGCGCACATCCTAAATCAACAATTCTTGCTCCCGGGACTAAAAAACGAAACTTGTCATCTAATTCCATTATCTTAAATGCTGCTCTACCACGGTAACCTTCTTTTGTGGCACGCGCCACATAGGGGTCATTTAATTGACGTTTCAACCATAAAGTCGACGACAATTTTCTTCCTTTTGCAGACTTCACTCTAACCTGCAAATCACGCAGCCCACGTCCAGATGTATTTTTCTTTTTTTCGATCATGATTTATTGTTTAACTCAAGTAACCTTGTTTGACCATCTGAGAATACAAAATTCCTTCGCGCAAACCTCGATCTGCAACAGTTAGTGTATTGGTTGGCCAAACTCGTAAAATAGAACGTAAAATTGCAGCTCCTGACATTATTAAATCTTTACGGCCAGCGCCAATGCAAGGATTATCTGCACGCCAAACAGGGCCACCAACCAAATACCGGTCAATTTCGGCTTCTACCTGATCGGATGTCATTTCATAACCATCAACTTTCTGACGGTCGTATCGGATTAATCCCAAATGCGTAGCAGCAATCGTTGTTATAGTTCCAGATGTTCCAATTATTTGAAAATTTGGTAAAATATTAGCGAGAGAATTTGAGTTTGAAGGCCCAAAATGAGTTATGTACTCTTCAAAATACCAGGACATCATAGCGTAAGCAGCTTTATCCTCTTGAACATCACTAAACTGCTCTTTTAATGTACTGACACCAAACGGGACAGAAACCCAATCCACCACCTTAACACCAGTCGCTGCATCAAACTTCTTTGTGTGCATCAAATTGCTTTGTAACCGCATAATTGAATTGCGGCGATTCTCAGGTTTTACATTTGTTAGATCCAGCCAAACTAGCTCAGTCGACCCGCCGCCAATATCAACAACTAGAACTTGCTCAGTCATTGATTTTAGATGTCCAACGCTGCCCACAACAGCTAACCTAGCTTCTTCTGCCGGCTTGATAACTTCAAGCTTAATATGCGCTTCACGTCGTGCACGCTTTATAAAATCTCGTCCATTTACAGCTTGGCGACATGCAGCAGTAGCTACAAGACGTGAATATTTAACATTATGTTGACGTAATTTTTTCTGACAAACGTGAAGAGCAGAAATTGTTCTTCGCATAGCAGCATTTGATAAACGTCCAGTAGTGTCCATGCCTTTACCCAGATACACTGTTTTAGAAAAGGCATCAACAACTTCAAAATCATTTTTTCGAGGCCGAGCTATTAGCATGCGACAACTATTAGTACCTAAATCTAACGCACCAAATAAGGGCGCTTTTTCAGGTAAAACAGCAGGTGACTTAATAGCCAAAGAAGATATATCTTGTTGATTAGACATTTAACAAACCTACGCTGATGAACGAACACGCGCAATCGATTTCAAATGATCTATTTTTAATAAGTGTCGTTATTTTCACAATGCAGTCGAAAACTGTTTCTGTTATTGAAAAATTAACTATTACTCTCATAAAAAAAGGATTAAATAATGCCAAATTTAGTTATAGTTTATTGGCGCGACATTCCAGCTCAAGTAATTGTTGGTAAAGGGCGGCGAGCTTCAAAAATACAACTTCCAGAACGGTTTGAGCAGGCTATTGATAGGGCGGCCATGAAGACAGGTGCCGCAGGTGATGACGCCTATTTAGCAGAATGGCGCAAAACAGAACCTATTGAGGTCGAAGGAGACGCAGAAGAAGTCGTAAAAAGAGAAGCGGCTCGTCTTGATGCAGCTTACGACCAAGAAAAGATAAAATCCCTAATTGCCAACGATGGTTGGGAATAGCACCTAAGTGAGCCACCATGTCTATTTTACATCCTTCATCAAATATTGCTTCTGAGGTTAACCTAAACTTAGAAGCATTTTTAAAAGACTTCTCGATAGAAGTGATGCCGCGTACTGCTGCAAAAATTGAGAATTTTTGTGACATACTGCCACAACAAACTCTCATCTACATAGCACACATAGAAGGTACCCCTATTAAAGAAATGGTGGATACAGCTAAACGTTTAGTTGATGAAGGTTTTGACGTTATGCCGCACTTTCCTGCACGAATAATTAAAAACCACGCAACTCTAGTTGACTGGATAAAACGTTACCAAAATGAATCAGGAGTGAAACAAGCTTTACTCCTAGCTGGTGGGGTAGATAAACCCTATGGAGAATATCAATGTTCTATGGATTTATTAGAAACTGGAGAGTTTGATAAAGCAGGGTTTACAAATTTACATGTTGCTGGTCACCCTGAAGGTAATATTGATATTGATAAAGATGGATCAACATCCAACGTAGATGCTGCAATTTCATTGAAGCAAACTTTCTCCAAACGTACTGATGCAAAAATGGCTATGACCACACAGTTTTGCTTTGAGTCAGGTCCTGTTATTAAATGGGCTAATCGTATGGCTAGCCGTGGAATTGATATTCCAATTCATATTGGAGTAGCTGGGCCAGCAAAACTTCAAACGATGATCAAATTTTCACTGGCATGTGGAGTTGGTGCTTCTTTGCGCGTTTTAAAACGTCGAGCAAAAGATGTAACTAAATTATTGTTACCCTTTAAACCTAATCAAATACTTACTGAACTAGCTGAACATAAAGCAGCAAATCCTGATTTTCTCATAACAAATGTGCATTTTTTTCCATTGGGTGGAATTAAAACTAATGCTAACTGGGCTATGGAAAATGGCGGTACTTCTACCATGCCAGCAAACCAATCCTAAAGGATAAAAGATAATGACAAGAACAATAGTTGAGAGCAAAACTAAAACGGCAATTATTGGCTTTGATCAACCATTTGCAGTTATAGGCGAACGAATTAATCCTACTGGACGTAAGAAATTATCATTAGAATTGGAGATTGGAGATTTTTCAACAATAGAGGCTGATGCAATAGCTCAGGTAGCAGCTGGCGCAACAATTTTAGACATAAACTCAGGTGCAGTTTTCGCAAATAAAATGTCAGAAGATCCTAGGTATGCTGATAATAACTTTGTTGAACCGCCTTTAATGAGAGAACTAATCAAACGTGTACAGGCTATTTGTGATGTCCCTTTATGCATTGATAGTTCTGTCCCAGGTGCATTGGAAGAAGGCCTAAAGGCAGCCGAAGGCCGCCCGTTACTTAATTCAGTAACTGGTGAAGAAGAGCGCCTAGAATTAGTTCTTCCTTTAGTCAAAAAATATAATGTACCAGTAGTAGCCATATCAAATGATGACACTGGAATTTCTGAAGACCCTGATGTTCGTTTTGAAGTTGCAAAAAAAATCGTTCAACGCGCTTCAGACTTTGGCATTCCAGCACATGACATTGTAGTTGATCCATTAGTTATGCCAATAGGTGCAATGGGCACAGCAGGTTTACAAGTATTTGCGCTGGTCCGACGTTTGAGAGAAGAGTTAGGTGTAAATACTACTTGCGGTGCTTCAAATATTTCGTTTGGCCTTCCTAATAGGCATGGTATTAACAATGCATTTCTCCCTATGGCAATGGCTGCAGGCATGACTTCTGCGATTATGAATCCTGTCGCATTACCAATTGGACCTAAAAAATTACAAGCAAAATTAGATGAATTAGCAGCCGCAGGCATAATAGTTCCAGACGACATAGATATGGAGTTATTAGCTAAAATTACAGGTATGGGCTCAACTAAAACGCTTGCAGGTAAAGAGATGGAAGCAATTCGTGCCGCAAACTTTCT
>Ga0115003_10002177_pt1 | contig 16502 bp, 15 predicted proteins | sample ArcticOcean_MG_C_7_FD_88736 | JGI IMG/M metagenome (GOLD analysis project Ga0115003, IMG submission 88736) | Marine microbial communities from western Arctic Ocean - ArcticOcean_MG_CB11_88 | ecosystem: Environmental > Aquatic > Marine > Oceanic | place: Arctic Ocean: Canada Basin | collected... | reverse complement strand
ACGTCGAGGCCATGAAGGACCGCTAAGTGGGTTCCTACCTGGAGGTCGTGGGCCAGTTGACGCAGCAATTGCGCCGACATGAGAACTAAGGGTTGCTGTTTCGCATAGCCGCTCCCAATTTCAAAGGCCCTTACCCCCAACCCCCATGTTCTGTCATCGGGAAAGTGTGTGGCGAATCCCCGAGCAGACAGGGCTTCGAGCAGCTGATAGGTGGTGGAACGGGGAATCCCGAGTGTTCGAGAGATGGTGGCGGCGGGGACTGGGCCTCTCCCGTGGGAAAGAAAATCAAGGACGGCCAAGACATGCTCTGCGGCTGGAGATCCGCTCGGCATCACGCAACCCCCTGTCTGACATACCGGACATATTTTTTACTGAGACCCAGTGTAGGGAAACCCATCGGGTGTGGAATCAAGTCATGAGCAAAATGTCGGGAATTAGCGTGACCGGTGGGGCACTCTCCGTGGCAGAGGTGGTGAAGGTCGCCCGCGAATACGAGAAAGTAACTCTCGACCCAGGAGCGCGTGAACATGTCGCGCGTCGCCGCGACATCATTAACAGCAAGGCTGCGGATCCGCAGGCTCACTATGGGGTTTCGACGGGATTTGGGGCGCTGGCCACCACATTCATCAGCACCGATCGTCGACGCCAGCTCCAGTTGAGCCTCATACGTTCCCATGCGGCGGGAACAGGTGCAGAGGTCGACACGGAAGTTGTGCGCGCGTTAATGCTCTTGAGGCTCCGCACGCTGATGACCGGCCATACGGGAGTGCGGCCAGAAGTGTGTGACCTGTACGCTGCGATGCTGAACCATCGTGTTACCCCGGTCGTGCACGAGTTTGGCTCGCTCGGTTGCTCCGGTGATTTGGCCCCGTTGGCCCACGTGGCTCTCGTCGCCATCGGCGAAGGAGAAGCGAGAGTGGATGGGGGGCCCATTACCCCAGGTGCGGAGGCCCTGGCGGCGGCGAATCTTGTGCCCCTGGAATTGCAGGAGAAGGAAGGCTTAGCCCTCATTAACGGAACCGACGGCATGCTTGGATGCCTGGCGCTAGCAATCCACGATGCCACGTCTTTGCTGGTGACAGCGGATGCAGCTGCGGCCATGAGCGTCGAATCTTTGATGGGAACAGACCGGGTATTCCAGGATGATGTTCAGCGCTTGCGTCCGCATCCTGGCCAACTCGAGAGCGCTCGCCGAATGGCGCGGCTGCTGCGTGATTCCCCGATCGTGGCCTCCCATCAAGGACCCGAGGATGGTCGAGTCCAAGATGCATACTCGTTGCGGTGCTCTCCCCAGGTCCATGGTGCGGCTCGAGCCACTCTGACCCATGCGACCGCGGTTGCCCAGGTGGAATTGGCCAGCGCCATCGATAACCCGGTCCTGACCGATGAGGGACTCCTGGAGTCCAATGGGAACTTCCACGGAGCGCCCCTAGGGTATGTTTTGGATTTTCTCGCGATTGTGGTGGCCGATGTTGCCAGTATCAGTGAGCGTCGCACCGACAGATTCCTGGATGTTTCAAGAAACCAAGGATTACCGCCCTTTCTCGCCTACGAAGTGGGTGTTGACTCCGGCCTGATGATCGCCCACTACACCGCGGCAGCCATTGTGAGCGACCTGAAGCGCCTTGCTTACCCTGCTTCGGTAGATTCGATTCCTTCCTCGGCGCTTCAGGAAGATCACGTGTCCATGGGCTGGCATTCGGCCATGAAGCTCCGCAGCTCGCTTGACGGACTCTCCCGCGTGTTGGCCATTGAACTGTTGACGGCCTCGTGGGGACAGTCACTGAGGGCCCCTTTGATGCCGGGTACCCTCACCGGTGCAATCGCAGCGAAGGTGATGACGGTGGCGGGACCTGTGGGACAAGATAAGTTCCTTGCCCCCGTGATTGAGGGTGTCTACCGGCTTGTACGCGAGAAAAAGATTGCCGAAATAGTCGAAGGGACGGACTGATGAAAAGAAGTGTTCGAGCTCCACGAGGTGGGGAGAAGACCGCAAAGACGTGGCAAGCGGAGGGTGCCATGAGAATGCTCATGAACAACCTTGATCCTGAGGTCGCTGAACACCCGGAAGATCTCATCGTGTACGGGGGAACCGGCAAAGCGGCAAGAAACTGGGAGTCCTTCGATGCGATTGTCGAGGCGCTCAAGAACCTGGAACCAGACGAGACGTTACTTGTCCAGTCGGGGAAACCTGTGGGAATATTTCGCACTCATGAGTGGTCGCCGAGGGTGTTGATTGCTAACTCAAACCTCGTGGGCGACTGGGCCACCTGGCCAGAATTTCGCCGGTTAGAAGCACTCGGGTTGACGATGTACGGCCAGATGACGGCGGGGTCCTGGATTTATATCGGCACCCAAGGGATCCTTCAAGGGACCTATGAAACTTTCGGGGCCGTCGCCCGTCAACATTTTGGTGGCACACTGGCGGGGACCCTCACCCTCACCGGTGGATGTGGCGGAATGGGCGGGGCTCAACCCCTCGCTGTCACGCTCAACGAGGGAGTAGTCCTGATTGTCGATGTCGACGAGTCTCGACTGAAGCGACGAGTCGAGCATGGCTACCTCGATTTCATGACCTCCGACATCGATGAGGCTATTGATCTAGCGCTCGGGGCAAAAAAAGAAGCACGCGCCTACTCGGTTGGCCTTGTAGGAAATGCGGCAGAAGTTTTCCCTGAAATGCGACGGCGAGAAATTCCCATCGACATCGTCACAGACCAGACCAGCGCGCACGACCCTCTGGCCTATCTCCCCGCAGGAACGCCAGTGGAGCAGTGGGAAGAAGCCCGGGATAAGGACCCCGAAGGCTTTACTGCCCAGTCCCGTAAGGCTATGGCAACGCAGGTTGAAGCGATGGTGGATTTCATGGATGCCGGAGCGATTGTGTTTGATTATGGAAACTCGATTCGCGCCGAGGCGAAGCTAGGCGGCTATGAGAGGGCCTTCGATTTCCCCGGATTTGTTCCCGCCTACATCAGGCCATTATTTGCCGAGGGGAAGGGGCCATTTCGCTGGGTGGCTCTCTCGGGTGACCCGGAAGACATCCGCAAGACGGACAAGGCCATACTTGACCTCTTCCCGGATGATGTCCACCTGGCGCGCTGGATTGAGCGAGCAGGACAGAAGATTCGATTTGAGGGTTTGCCGGCGCGTATCTGTTGGCTGGGATACAAAGAACGCCACCTTGCGGGTCTTCGCTTCAACGAAATGGTGGCCAGCGGGGAGCTGTCCGCACCGATAGTCATTGGCAGAGACCACCTTGATTCGGGAAGCGTGGCTTCGCCGTATCGCGAGACAGAAGCCATGGCGGATGGATCAGACGCCATCGCGGACTGGCCGATGCTCAATGCGTTGCTCAATACCGCCTCGGGCGCGTCCTGGGTTTCCTTGCACCATGGGGGCGGGGTAGGAATCGGACGCTCCCTCCACGCCGGGCAGGTTATTGTCGCGGATGGAAGCGAGCTTTCGGCACAAAAAATCGAGCGTGTGTTGATTAACGACCCCGGAACCGGGGTTATGCGCCACGTTGATGCGGGCTATGACCGGGCAAAGGATGTCGCCCGCGAACGTGGCCTGAAGATCCCGATGGGCCTCGAGTGAGTGAGCCACTGTTACTCACTGACATAGGCCAGTTAGTGACCTGCACAGGAACACCAGGGGCCGGCGAGGCCTCCCTGGCGATTTCTGTTGCTACGTCCGTGCTTATCCAGGAGGGACTCATTGCGGGGATAGGCCACGACGATAGTGCCGTGAAGGCCGCTCTCGCAGCGGGAGTCGACACGCTGTCGATGGACGACCAGGTGCTTATGCCCGGCTTTGTTGACTCCCACAGCCATATCGTTTTTGGCGGAGATCGAGTCGCGGAGTTTAAGGCGCGGATGTCTGGTGCGCCCTACCTCGCAGGCGGAATCGGCAACACGGTCTCTGCCACCCGGGAAGCCACCACCCAAGCCCTAGCGACTAATGCGGGAGCGCTTCGGGAAGAAATGCTCGCGTCTGGCTCAACGACCGTGGAAATCAAGTCTGGTTACGGACTCACCGTGGAGCATGAAAAGAGAATTCTTGAAGTCGCCCAGGGCATTACCGACCAGACAACTTTTTTAGGGGCGCACCTGGTCCCGGGCGAGCACGCGAACGACCCTGAGAGGTATGTCGAGGAGGTCTGCGGCCCCATGTTGGAGGCATGCGCCCCGTACGCGCGCTTTATCGATGTCTTTCTTGAAGCCGGGGCGTTTGATGCCCGCCAGGCACGACGGGTGCTCCAGGCAGGCCTGGCTCACGGGTTAATCCCCACTCTCCACGCCAGCCAATTAGGACCAGGAGAGGGCGCAAAAATCGCTCTCGAGGTGGGTGCCGCCTCACTGTCTCACGGAAATCACCTCACCACATCAGATATCCAACTACTGCGGGGAAGTGGGGTTGTCGTGACAGCACTTCCTGGCACCGATTTTTCCACCGCAGGAGCGTACCTTGATGTTCGACCTTTGCATGATGCCGGCATTACGGTATCCCTGGCCAGCAACTGCAACCCGGGGTCAAGCTTTAGCTCCTCCCTGTCGTTCATGATTGCTCTTGCTGTGCGAGAGATGAAGATGTCCCCGGCGGATGCGGTGTGGTCCGCGACTGCCGGTGGAGCGGCCGCGTTGCGCCTGATTGACAGGGGACAGATTCGAGTGGGCGCCCGAGCTGACCTGATTCAGCTCCAGGCACCGGATTACGCGTATGTGGCCTATCGCCCGGGCGTAGATGTGGTGCGACGGGTATTTCTCAACGGCGACATGGTTGTAGAAAAAGCTAGGGACGTTCGTTAAAGCCTGCCAGAATTTCCAATACTAAAAGGGCGGCCAGTCGGATGGTGCGCCCATCAGCAGAGTCCTGTGTCGCGTCAATTTCTGTGATGTCAAAAGACACAACTTGGGGGTGTGCGGCCAGTCGGCGCACCAGTGCCCTTAATTCATATGCACTAAGTCCCCCGGGGGCAGACGCGGGGCAGGCGGGAACGACTGCCCGATCGCACACGTCGACATCGATGTCAACGTGGATATTTCCTCCGCCGCTTCCCGCAGTTCTGCAGGCCTGCTCGGCGATTTTTTCCACATTCGAGGCGGTGATGTCTCTGCGGGGAATAACAGTGATTCCTTGGTGAGCGACAAATTCTGAATATGCTTTTGAGTTCGCAAAGTCCGCGATCCCTACCTGTGCTACGTGGGGGCCCGGAAGCCCAAGTTCGAGCAGCTCCCGCACTGGGGACCCATTGCTCTTGCCCGCTCGCACGTCGAAGTGGGCATCGAGCGTGATGAGCCCGGCACTGTCCCAATCACTATCGAGACTCGCGGTGGCCACGGGAACTGTCGCAGAGTTGTCGCCTCCCAGGGCGATGACCAGTGAGCTCTGGGAGGCTACCTTTCGCAGGTGCTCTATGGCGCCCGCGCGGTCACCATCGGGATTCTCGATATCGCCTGCATCGGTGATGGTGAGACCTTCCAGGCTGCGGGTGCCACCATCTCCGTGGTAAAACGTGTGTGAGTAGCGCCTGAGCGACTCTCGAATTGCTCGCGGCGTAGTGTCTGCGCGCGTGGGGGAGAGTGAGGTCTCATGCGTGGGAACACCGATGAGAACAACATCCGCATGAGCCTGGTGAGCAGGGTAATCTCCGGCCCTGGGCCAGGAAGCGTCCTGGTAGACGGCGTCGGTCACGCCATTAGCTTACTTTGAGCCTCCGGACGGATTTGCGCCAGGCATTCACTCAGCCAATCTTCAGGGGCTCTTCCGGTAGATTTGACCCCTAGGTTATCGAGAGGCCCGATCATGAAACCAGAAACCGCACTAGGTAAGCAACTCCAAAAATTCAACAGGATTGCGGGAGTTTTCCATTTGGTCCAAGGGGTCGCGCTATTTTTTATTCTTAACGATGAGACGAGAATCCCGGTAATCACCCGCTTCTTTACGGACACCCCGGAGGGTATTCGACCAGAAAGCGACATCCTTTTCGAGTTTCCGGTAGCCCTCATCGCCCCCATATTCTTATTGCTCTCTGCTGCTGCACACCTCTTCATCTCCTCCCCTTGGTATGTCCGTCGCTATGAGACCGACATCGAAAAGGGCATCAACCGTGCCCGCTGGTGGGAATATGCCATCAGCTCCTCCCTGATGCTGGTTGTCCTGCTCATGCTTGGTGGACTCATCGAGATTTCCGCGATCGTGTTTATTTTCACCCTGAATTTCATCATGAACATGATGGGTCTGATGATGGAGATGCACAATCAGCTCACCCAGAAAACCAGCTGGTTCTCTTTCAACGTTGGTGTGCTGGCGGGAATCGTTCCATGGATTATGGGAGGGATTTATTTCGTGGTGTCCACGAACAACATTGCCGATGCGATCCCGGTATATGCCCAGTTCGGATTCCTCCTTACCTTTATCTTCTTCAACACCTTCGCCGTCAACATGTTCCTGCAGTACAAAAAAATCGGAAAATGGAAGGTGTACGCCTTCGGCGAGAGGGCCTACATTGTGTTGAGCCTCACATCAAAGTCCATCCTTGGATGGGTCATTGTGCTCGGCACAATGGAAGGCGTTTAGTCCAAGCCACCGTTCGTGAGGTTGGCGCCTTCACCGCTATCGGGTGAGGTAGGCAGCGAAAAACAGGGCTTGTTCGTCAACAGGCCAGCGGTTGGGGGGTCACCGGCGGGCTCCCCTCCCACCGGTACAGCCAACTTTTGCAGCTACGCGATGGCCTTCTTTACCAGCCCAGTGATTTTCTTCGCCACTTCGTCGGTGAGCTCAGTAATGGCGTAGGACGTGGGCCAGAAGGACCCATCGTCAAGCCGGGCCGCTTCTTGGAAGCCGAACGTTGAATAGCGAGAGTCAAATTTACTGCCGGCTTGGTAAAAGCAGATCACTGTGTCACCCAGGTAGTAGGCCGGCATTCCGTACCAGGTTTTGGTCGTAATCTCCGGTGAGATCCCCATCACCAAGGCATGAATACCGAGGGCGAGTTTTTTGTCGTTGCCCGCCATCTCGGCAATTTTGCGTTGCACCTGTTCTTCGCCGGGGAGCTTCTTGAACTCACGTTGTTCCCGTGCACGCTCCCGCATTGCCTCGCGTTCCTGATCGGAAAAGACAGAACTGGACTTTTCTCTATCAGCCATGGTGATGGGCTTCCTCTGTGCGGTGTGTGATTAGGGTATAGCTCAGCCGGATTGCCGCAATTCTTAGAGTGCTACTTCTCCGCCCAGGAGTAGTCCAATTCCCCATGTCACAGCGAGGGCGAGCGCCCCTCCAGTCATCACCCGGATGACGGGGCGAAGCAGGGGGCTGTGGCCCAAATAGGCTCCTATTCCACCGGTGAGTCCCAGCGCAACGAGGGATGCAGCGAAGGTGAGGGGGATTCTGATGGATTCCTCGGCAAGGGTGATCGCCAGCATGGGAAGCGCTGCACCGGCAAGAAAAGAGAGGGCTGAAGACACTGCTGCATGCCAGGGGTTGGTGAGCTGGAGCTCATCGATTCCCAGTTCTGCCTCAAGATGGGCGGCGAGGGCATCGTTGCTGGTGAGCTCTGTGGCAACCGTCATTGCCGTTGCAGGACTTAACCCTTTTGCTTCATAAAGTTCGGCAAGCTCTTGGAGTTCGGCTTCTGGAAAATCTGTCAATTCTTGTCGCTCACGCTCAATCAGAGCGGCCTCGCTATCGCGCTGGGAAGACACGGAAACGTACTCTCCCAGCGCCATGGAAAGGAGCCGGCGATGATTCCCGCTGTTCCTGCAATAACCACAGGGAGGGTCTCGTTAGTTGCTGCGGCAACACCCACCACCAAGGCGGCAATGGAAACAATTCCGTCGTTTGCTCCTAAAACGCCTGCGCGAAGCCAATTGAGGCGGGGAGCCAAAGTGAGTGAGTGCGGTTCAACACCGTGGGGGACGCTCATGCACCAACCCTAGCCAGGCTGAGCCAGTATGTGCCGACCCTCAGCGTGGCAAAAATTGCTTTAATGGCAAAGACGCAAGGGGCTAGCCAACCCCCGCGAGCGGTATCTGGAATCAGAATGCGGGAGTTAGGAGTTTTTTCCTCGTGCGGCCACGGGCCAGACTTGCACGGGTTTTCCTGCTCTCTTCACCAGCACTGAGTCGACCAGGTTCACGGCGTTACAGACATGGTTGGGGATGACCTGGATGATGTCCCCACAGCGTGGCGCTGGTTCTGAATCAGAAAAAACCACGGTCGCGTGGTGTTCCGACATTGCCACAATCCGGGCATCCGAATGACCCAGTACCCGACCATGGCCGCTGGCCCAGGACGCTTTGTCCGCTCCCATAATTTTGCTGCCCGCATCGACCACCACGGTTTGGCCTCGCGCACTGACGACCGTGGTCACCACCGAGAGAGCGACATCATCCATGTCCATGCCCCCGAGCTCAAGTTGTTGGGCGTCTCCTAAGGAATACACTCCCGCGCGAGTCTCCGTCAGGAAACTCTGAGTGCTGTGAAGTGAGGGGGTCGAGCCACCGCTTCGCTCCAACACCTCGAATCCAGCAGATTCCAACGCGCTGGTCGCAATGGTGAGAGCAGTCACTTCGTCTTGGGAGGCATCGTCTTTGGTATCGGGTTGGTAGCTGTGTCCGGGATAGGTGAATACACCGCGAAGCGCCAGATCGTGATCGGCGAGCGCCTGCGCTAGGGGGACGACCTGATGCGGGTCGATTCCACTTCTGTGGTGTCCGCTATCGACTTCGATCATGAACTCGATCGTGGTGGTTCCGAGTGTTTTAGCAGCTTGTTGTATTCCAGCAACAGAATCAACCCCCATGCCCATCCTTGCCCGAGGAGCGAGCGCTTGGAGGCGGGCAGCCTTGCGCGGCGTCAGCCAGAGAGGGTAGGCGAGAAAAATATCGTCGATTCCCGCCTCGACGAATACTTCTGCTTCACCGATCGTGGCGAGCGTTATCCCACGGGCGCCATACTCCAGCTGTAGCTTTGCCATCTCTGGAATTTTGTGAGTCTTAGCATGGGGTCTCGACGCAATGCCTTGCTGCTGTGTCCGGAGAAGGTGGCGCTCCAGGTTGCTCACCAGGCGCTCGTAGTCGATAACGGTGAAGGGAGTGTCGATTTCTGAGAAGTCCATCAGCCCAGGCTAACGACTAGGTGTTGGCCGCAGCCGAACCTGTGAGGGCCGCGCCTTCAATGCGCCACCCTTCTTCGCTCTTGGCAAGTTGGTACATGAGCGTCCATCCTTCACCAGAAACGGTGGTCACCGTAACCCGTGTTTGCGCACTCGTCGTTTCGGAGTCGAAGATGCAGTCCGAGAAAACGACGCTGACGGGCTCCATCAAGAAGGCAAAACCACCAGAAATCACGCCTTGAAAAGCCTCTTCACTAAATTGGCTCTGGAATTGCTGGGAAGCCATGGCGTAGGCGGCGTCAAAGTCGCCCTTTTCGAGGGCGTCGATTTGGGCCGTAATCGTCTGAGCAATACCCTCTTCGACCACAGCGCCACAGGAGTTATCTGGTTCGGAAAGGCGGGGGGCAGGGAGTGCGCAGCCGGAGAGCACAGCAGAGAGCGCAGCAATCCAGGCCAGCCTGCGCATCGTTTCCACGGATTTTTCTCCTTTTAGTTAGCTTGCCTCCCTAACCTGAGCGTCGTTCGTGAATCAGGGAGCAACGGGCTAACCTGGGGGGGTGAATGCCATCTTGCGCTTTATTACCGGTCCGAAAACCTCCTGGGTCACCCTGCTTATCGGGCTGGTTTTCGCAGTTTTATCCTTTACAGCCTTCGCCGCTGACGAAAGCGACGTTGCCCCCACAAACGGCCTGCCCGATGACTCGGAAGTTGTCTTGGTTGATAACGCTTTAGCGGCGATGCCGAATTCTGAGGGGACCGCCGCGGTGATCGTGTTCGCAAAGGATTCCGGTGAGTTCACGGAGGAAGACCTCGCATGGTTGCAGGGTGAATTTGACCCGATGATCCAAATGCCCTCAGGAGGCGCCAACGAGCTCTTTCTGGACTTCACCAACGTCGAAATCATGGGAGAAGCGTTTGTTCCCCCGGCGACTGTTTCCACGGACAACACCACCGCGGTGATTACGGTGCCCTTGGATGAGATTGACGATGTCGAACCTCGCGGCGAGCGCATTGCAGAAATTCGCGCTCTCTCCGCTGACTCGGCCCCTTCGGGAATTACCACCTACGTCACAGGACCAGAGGGATTTCAGGTTGACCTAGCTGGGGTTTTTGAAGGTGCTGACTTCGTTCTGCTGGGATCCACCGTCATCATCGTTATCTTGCTCTTGCTCATCACCTACCGCAGCCCCACCTTGTGGATTGTTCCGCTGCTGGTAGTGGGAACCGCAGACCTTATGGCTGGTCAAATTGGTCGGAATGTGGCGGACTTCTTTGGTCTTGCGGCAGATGGTTCGGTGACCGGCATTTTGTCGGTCTTGGTGTTTGGTGCGGGGACCAACTATGCCCTGCTGTTAATTGCCCGGTACCGGGAAGAGCTTTTGAAATTTGAAGACCGGCACGAAGCGATGGCAAAAGCCCTGAAGGGTGTGGCGCCAGCAATTTTGGCTTCGGGTGGAACCGTTGTCCTGGCGCTGCTTACCCTGGCGTTTGCTGAGCTCGGTGTCACACGAGCACTGGGAGTGGTGTGTGCCACGGGAATTGTTGTGGCCATGATTTCTGCCCTGGGTGTGTTGCCCGCGGCAATCGTTATCTTCGGGCGCGGGCTCTTCTGGCCTTTCGTTCCTCGCTTTGGTGGGGTCAACAAGTCTGAGACTGGCTGGTGGGCGAAACTGGGCACGGGTGTTAGCAAGCGGCCCGTCACCGTGGCCATTGTTGGCGTCGCCATTTTGGGCGGTCTCTCCTTTGGTTCTGCAGGAGTAACTATCGGTATTCCCGAGACCGAGCAGTTTCGGGTCAAGCCTGAGGCCGTTTTGGGGATTGAAGTGTTGGGTAAAGCATTTCCCGCCGGAGAAAGCTCGCCTACTCAGGTTGTCGCAAACAACGATTTTGCTGACGATGTCGTCGAAGCCGCCCTCACTCTCGACGTTGTGGCTTCTGCCGAGGTGGTCAACTTCAACGACACCGTCTCGCGTATTGATGTCGTCCTTGACGCGGAAGGCGGAAGCGACGAGGCCTATGTTGCGATTGTCGATTTGAGAGAGGCCGTCCAAAGTGTCGCGGCTGCTGGGGCGTTGGTGGGAGGCGATGACGCCACCCGTTTGGCGGTCAAAGAAACCTATGAGCGGGACCAATTGCTGGTTATTCCGCTGATTCTCATTTTGGTCTTTCTTGTGTTGGTGATTCTGTTGCGTGCTTTGCTCGCACCGATTCTCCTGCTTTCGAGTGTGGTGCTGTCCTTCTTCTCCGCAATCGGGGCCGCTTGGCTACTGTTTGAAAACGTGTTCGGCATGTCGGGCCTGGACTTCAGCGTCTTCCTCTATTCCTTCCTCTTCCTCGTGGCGTTGGGTGTGGATTACAACATCTTCCTGGTGTCCAGGGCGCGGGAAGAAGCCGCCAACCTGGCGGGCACAGTGGGACAGCCCACCAGGCAAGCCATGGTGAAGGCATTGGGCGCCACCGGAGGGGTCATCACCAGCGCCGGCGTCCTGCTGGCAGCGGTCTTTGCCGTGCTTGGCGTCTTGCCTTTGATCGCGCTCTTCCAGGTGGGGATCATCGTGGGTATTGGGGTCTTGATTGACACCCTGTTGGTGAGAACCGTCGTTGTTCCCGCTACCGCCTTCATCGCTGGGGATAAGTTCTGGTGGCCTAGGAAACAGATGACAGCCAGCAAGTTCGGATAATCGTGGGTTCTTCGTATCGCTTTACCCATGCCATTGTGCGCACACCGCCCTCGAGCGCGGTGTCGGGCTTGAGGGCGCACGACGTCGGTAATCCCGATGTTGTGGGCTTGAAGCAGCACCACACTGCGTATGTCTCTGCTCTGGAAGCTGCGGGAGTGCAGATCACCGTGTTACCGGGTCTAGAAGAGTTCCCTGATTCGCTCTTTGTCGAGGACACTGCCCTGTGTTTGCCGCTGGGAGCAGTGATCCTGCGTCCGGGTGCACCCACACGCCGTGGCGAAGCGATGGCGATGGCTGAGGCGGTGAAACAGTTTTACCCCACTGCCGTTGAGCTTCCCGGTGAGGGAACACTGGAGGGGGGAGACATTCTCGCGATGGAGAACGAAATCCTTATCGGCGTCTCGGACCGGAGCACCTCTGAAGGGATCGCTGCACTTGCCGGGGTTGTGTCGCCCTGGGGGTATCAGGTGCGGGAGGTCACCACACCTGCTGGTGTCTTGCACTTCAAGTCCGATTGCTCTTTGCTCGATGAAACCACTGTTCTTTCGACCAGACGCCTTTCAGCCAGTGGCTGCTTTGACGGCTACACCGTGATTGATGTGGCAGAAGGGGAAGAACCGGCGGCAAATAGTATTCGCGTCAACGACGTCGTGTTCATGCCCGAAGGCTTCCCTCACACTTCCCAGGCGGTTCGGGATGGTGGGTTTGAGGTTGTCGAGCTAAATAATTCCGAATGTCAGAAGATTGATGGCGGCCTCTCCTGCCTGAGTCTGCGCTTTAGCCCCTCCTAGCGCTCTTCTAAGCCCCAGTCTTGGCCGTACCCGCCCTCGGCTTCTGGTTGGGACATCAGGTCCAAAAAGGTTTTCGCGGCAAAGGACCCGGGGCCTAAAACCCCCGAACCAGACCACACACCCGTTGCCAACACCTCCAGCGCAAGGCCTGGGGCAAGAGCAGTTTGCCCGAACGCGCCATGGACTTGAAAGTGTTCTGCGGTCCAGGCGCTATCGATGGCTTTAGGACCCGATGAGGGCAGACTAGCTCTGGGGAGGCAGAAGAAGAAGCTTGCCCGACGTGGAACGGCTTTCGAGGTCGAGGTGGGCTCGCGCTGCCTCTGCAAGAGGGTAGGAATCGTGAATCGTGAGGGAGAGTTTCCCTGATACGAGATCTCCGAAGACCTCGGAAGATCGCCACCGGAGCTCTTCAAGGGTCCTTGTGAAGTGGGTCAGGCTAGGCCTCGTTACCACCAGCGAACCCCCGTCATTCAAGAGTTGGGGATCAAAACTTCCCACCGGACCGCTGGCTTGACCAAAAATGGCCATCATTCCTCGCACCTTCAGGCACTTTAAGCCCGCTTCAAAAGTTGTCCTGCCCACACCGTCATAGACCACATCGACGCCGTGTCCCTCCGTTGCTGCCATCACTGCCTCGACAAGGTCGTCCCGGTCATATCGAATGATGTGGGTCGCTCCTGCAGCTGATGCGGCTTGGGCCTTTTCGGCAGTGGAGACGGTGCCGACCACCGTGACTCCCCGGTTTTTGAGCAGCTGACACAACAAAAGCCCCACCCCACCTGCTGCTGCGTGGACGAGGGCGGTGTCACCAGCTTTCACGGCATACACGCTGGTCACCAGGTAGTGCGCGGTGAGGCCTTGAAGCATGATGCCGGCAGCCTCGTGAAGGCTGAGAGGCTGGGGAACCCTGACGGCTTTGTCCGCGGGGAGGGCAATCCGTGGGGCGTAGCTTCCCATGTGCCCGGTCCAGGCAACCCGATCGCCCACCGCAAACTCTCCTACCTCAGCCCCCACACTGGTTACTACCCCGGCCCCCTCTAACCCTGGGACGAAGGGATGGGGCAGGGAGTAGATGCCCGAGCGGTGATAGGTGTCAATGAAATTGACCCCGATACCAGCGACATCAATCAGCAGCTCATCAGGGAGCGGCGCGGGCTCTGGCCAGTCCTGGTACTCCAATACCTCGGGGCCACCAGACTGCGAAACAACTATTGCTTTCATGTGCGCACTTTCCGCTCGAGGGACACCAAGTCTGAGGAGACACTACCCAAACATGGCGCGGACAGTTGCTTCCGCCTCGGCCGGAGTGCTGGCTGCGAGGGCGAGCAGGGAGGCCTGTTTCGCTTGCTTCTGGGACACCGAGGCCAGAGCGGTGCTCACCGCTTCAACAGCGCTTGGCGCAACGCTGACGGAGGAAATTCCAAAACCAGCAAACACGATGGAGAGTAAGGGGTTGGCTGCACTCTCCCCGCACACACCCACGGGGATGTCCAAGTCCTGTGCTTTCTCAACGACCTGTTTGACACTGCGCAGCAGACCTGGCTGCCAGGGGTTATTCAAGGCACCCAGCTGCGGATGCATTCGGTCGGCGGCAAAAAGGTACTGGGAAAGGTCATTGGTGCCGATGCTGAGGAACGAAAGAATGCCTTTGAGGTCGGGCAACACCTGGATGATGGCGGGAGTTTCGATCATGATTCCCACTTGAGTGATTCCTGCCTCATGACACAGGGCATGGAAGGATTTCACCTCTTCCACCGTCGACACCATCGGGGCCATCACACCCACGTCCCGGCCAGTTGCGTCGATGGCGGCCGCGAGTGCAGCGAGCTGGGACTTTTGGAAATCCCCGAAATCATGGGCAAGACGGAAGCCGCGAACACCAAGGGCAGGGTTCTCTTCATGACCCAGCGCTAGGAAGGGAACGGGTTTGTCGCTTCCGGCATCGATGGTGCGGATGATGATTTTTCCTGCCGGTGCGGCTTTTAGCACCTCGACATAGCTGGCGACCTGTTCATCCAGGGTGGGCTCCCGGGATGCGGAGAGATAGAGGACTTCGGTGCGGAACAGACCCACGCCGCGGGCAGAGGTCTTTGCGGCGTGTGTGGCATCTTCGAGACCGCCAATGTTGGCCCTGACCGTGATCAGCGGCGCATCGGATTGAGGAATGAAGGTGAGCGCTTGGGTTGCGTCGCTCAGGGCGCCGCCGCTGACAACTCTGTTTCCTTCCGGGTCCACCAGGACTGACTCGCCTGGGGTGAGTGTCATGGCTCCTTTAGCGCTAACAACAGCAGGGAGCGAGAGTGCACGACAAATAATCGCGGTGTGGGAGGTGGGGCCCCCGAGTTCCGTCACAACCCCCACGACGGAGTCGCCAAACTGGGAGGTCTCCAGTGGGGTGAGGTCTTCGGCAACGATGATCCAGGTTCCCTCGGTCGGGATACTGGGGCCAGCGGCGATACCGCGCACCCATCCAGAAATGCGCGCCGCAATACCCCGGAGGTCTGCCACCCGGGACAGGAATTCTTCATCATCACCCATGAGTTCGGCAAATTCATCCAGAGCTTTGAATAATGCTGTGGGGGCATCGTCGCCTTCTGAGAGGTAGGGCTTCGCCATTTCTTGGAGCTCAGGGTCTTCCAGAATAATCAACAGCGCCTCAAGGATTTCGCGAGCAGTGGGATCGCTGGTCGCGGATTCGTCTCTAATTCCTGCTGCTGTGGTGGCGATTGCTGTGGCTAAGACGCTGGCTTCCTCAGCAGGACTGTGTTTCGTCGATTGGTGTTCGTAGACAGCGTCAGAAGTTTCCAGCAGGAACACTTCGCCAACGGCGGCGCGGGAACCGACCCCAATTCCGGCTAACTCTGTGGCGCTCACTACCCCAGTATTACCCTTCGTTGACGAGGGCTTCAATCGCCTCGGTGAGCGCATGCCCTGCCGCATCATCTTCGGCGTCGATGACGAGTTCCAACGATTCGCCACTCTTGACCTTCATCGCGAGCATTTTGAGAGCGGAGGCAGCAGACGCTTCCTTGCCTTCGCTGTTGCGGAGGGTTACGGTTGCTCCGCTCTCGCGCACCAGGGTAACGATTTGACCCACGGGGCGGGCGTGAAGACCGATGGGGTCCGTCACGGTGAAGGTGTGGTTGATGGTCATGCCGAGACTCCTTGAGGTTTGATGACAACCTTGATGGCGTCACCTGAGGTCACAGCGCCGATGGCGCCCTTCACGTTCTCCAGCGACATCCTGTGGGTGATTAGGTCAGCCACGGGCACTTTGCCCGAGGCAATCAATGCCAGGGCTTCCGCATTTTGCGCGGGGGAAGAGCCGTTAGCGCCGGCGAGAATGAGCTCCTTGTAGTGCACAACGTTGGAATCGACCGCGATCATCGGCTTGTCTTTGGGTAAGCCACCAAAGAAACTGACCCGACCCCCAGGCGCTGCCATGGCGATGGCTTGTTCCTGGGCTGCTCCAGCGGGAGCCGCAGTGATAATCACGCTCGGGCCCACGCCGTGGGTTTCTTCCAAAACAATGGCTGCGAGGTCCTCCGAGGACATGTCAATGGCACGATCGGGCCTGACCGCGTTGGCTGAGAGCGCCAGACGGTCGCCGTTGATGTCGGCGAGCATGACGTGCTTGGCGCCCAGGGCCCTCGCCAAACGAACGTGCAGGCAACCAATCGGTCCGGCACCCATCACCAATACGGTGTCGCCTTCGCCCACATGGACGAGGCGCTGAGCGTTCAGCACGCAGGCCAGGGGTTCGGTGACGGAGGCTTCATCGAAGCTGAGATCACCGGGGATTTTGTTCACGCCGTTAGCTTTGAGCACGGCGGCGGGGATCACCATTTCTTCGGCAAAACCGCCGGCAAATTGGTAACCCATGGAGGTTTGGTTGATGCAAATTCCTTGCTT
>Ga0115003_10002174_pt1 | contig 16508 bp, 18 predicted proteins | sample ArcticOcean_MG_C_7_FD_88736 | JGI IMG/M metagenome (GOLD analysis project Ga0115003, IMG submission 88736) | Marine microbial communities from western Arctic Ocean - ArcticOcean_MG_CB11_88 | ecosystem: Environmental > Aquatic > Marine > Oceanic | place: Arctic Ocean: Canada Basin | collected... | reverse complement strand
CTAATAAGACATTAAAGAAAATGCCACCTAGAGCCCCTTCCATCGATTTTCCGGGACTGATGCTTGCTGCAATCTTAATGGAGCCAAACCTTTTCCCCGTAAAATAAGCGCCAATATCTGCCATCCAAATAGTAATAAAAACAAACAGTAAAAATGATTTATTTTGGCTATAAAGAATTAATACCGAGTAAGTCATGGGCGCAATAACAACCAGTCCGTATAAACAGTGAAATAAATTCCGCTGGGGGGGTGAATTTGTACCCTTCATCATGTTAAGGGGGGCCAATACCACCCAAAAGAAACAAGCTAGGAGTACGAAAAAAGTGGAAAAAGACAAAAGATCATCTCTGAAAATAAGTGCAGGGAGTAAGCAGGATAAAGATATGAGCCAATAAATAACGCTTTGACCGCTAGAGAGGACCAACAACCCGCGTAGCTCAAAAAATAAAATTGCAGTAATTGTGAGGACTACAACCTCAAAAAAAGGATTCGGTAGGAAAAAAAAACATCCCACAAATATAATTAGCATTAATATTGCTGAAATTAAACGTTGTTTAAGCATCACTCATCCGTCAATGTCCCAAACTTTCGATGCGTTTTTTGAAACCAACGTAAGGCCTCAACGAAATGTTTTTCTGAAAAATCTGGCCATAAAACATTGGTAAAAAAAAGTTCCGCGTAGGCTATTTGCCATAATAAAAAGTTGCTGACCCGGCTCTCTCCACCAGTTCTAATTAGCAAATCCACGTCAGGAAGACCAGCTGTATCGAGGTGCTTGGTTATTTCAGCCTCACTGATTAACTTCCCCTTTTTTTTATAAACCGCACTCACTGCCCTAACAATCTCAGATCGACCGCCATAGTTGAGGGCTATATTTAAATTGAGCCCGCTATTTTTAGCGGAACTCGTTTCTAATTCATTCAATTTACGCTGAAGATTTTTAGCAAAAGTAGTCTTGTCGCCAACAAACCTTATGACAATATTATTTTTTAATAGACTGTCTCTGGACTTAACAACAGACTCTTCAAAAAGATCTAACAGGCCCCCAACTTCCTCCTCGGGCCTTTGCCAATTCTCCGTGCTGAATGTAAATAATGTAAGAACTTTAATTTCGTATTGGATAGCATACTTAACTATTTTTTCCGCAGCTTCTGTACCTTTAGTATGGCCGGCAATACGAGGTAGAAAACGTTTTTTGGCCCACCGGCCGTTACCATCCATAATTACGGCAATATGGTTTGGTAGTTTAGTTGGTTTGAAAAATAATTTTTTTAGACTTGGGAACAAAAAAAACCTATATCACTAAAAGATCTTTTTCTTTAGCCTCAATAACCTGGTCAACGTGAATAATGTATTGATCAGTCATCTTTTGTACCTCTTCTTGCGCCCTTCTCTCATCATCTTCACTGATCTCTTTATCTTTAGTAAGCTTTTTTAATAACTCGTTAGCGTCACGCCTTACATTCCTGATAGCAATTTTAGTGTTTTCTCCTTCGGACTTTACTACTTTAATTAAGTCTTTTCTTCTCTCTTCAGTAAGAGGTGGCATTGGCACTCGAATCAAGTCGCCTGAAGTCGCAGGGTTTAGACCTAAGTCACTTTCTCGAATAGCTTTTTCTATGACGGTAATCATTGTTTTTTCGTAAGGCTGGATGTTGATAGTTGTGGCATCGCCCAATGTCACCCCTGCAACCTGATTTAAAGCAGTTTGAGAGCCATAGTAGTCCACAGTTATGTGATCTAATACGCCAGTATGCGCTCGTCCAGTTCGGATCTTAGAAAGATTGTTTTTGAGAGCGTCCAAACTATTTTGCATTTTATTTTTTGTATTTTTTTTGATTTCTTCCATCAGGTGTTCCCTTATTAAACATTAACCAACGTTCCTTCTTCGACGCCCAGTAAAATATTTTTTAGGGCATTTTCTTTAAAAATATCAATTACCCCTATAGGTAACTTTTGATCCCTGCAAAGCGTAAATGCTGTGGCATCCATGACTTTAAGATTTTTCTGAATCACCTCGTCAAAGCTCACATTAGTATATTTTGTCGCACTAGGATTTTTGACGGGGTCATCTGAATAAATACCATCAACCTTAGTCGCCTTAATCATTATCTGCGCATTAATTTCCATTGCCCTCAAGGCTGCCGCTGTGTCGGTGGTAAAGAAAGGATTGCCGGTACCTGCGGCGAAAATGACAATACGCTTCTCTTCTAAATATTTAATTGCTTTGCCGCGAATGTAAGGCTCGACTATCTGATCGATATTTATTGCTGACTGCACTCTGCTCACCAGACCTTCATGTTTCATTGCATCCTGAAGCGCTAATGCATTCATTACCGTTGCAAGCATACCCATATAATCTGCCGTTGCTCTATCCATGCCAGCCGCACCCAAGGCAACGCCACGAAAAATGTTACCTCCACCCACAACAACAGCCACTTCAACATCCATGTCTTTGGCGACCTTTATTTCTCTCACTATCTTTGTAACAGTTTCAGGATTAACGCCAAAAGCATCTTTGCCCATAAGGGCTTCACCAGAAAGCTTAAGTAATATTCGGTTGTATTTTGATTTGGCCATGAATTTCTTAAATTAGTATTTCGTTTATTTTATATGGTTTTGATTAAAAAAAAAGGATTGTGAAAACAATCCTTTTTTTAATAGCTAAATACTAAACTTTTGATGCGGCTGCTACTTCAGCAGCAAAATCTTCTTGTTTCTTTTCAATGCCCTCTCCTACCGAGTACATCGTAAACGAATGTACAGTGGCATTGTTTTTTTTCAAAAGATCCTGAATCGATAACTTGTCATCCTTAACAAAAGCTTGGTTGAGCAGTGTCACCTCTTTAAGGAATTTATTTACCGTTCCTGTCGCAATTTTTTCAAGCATATCTTCTGGCTTTCCAGCTTCTTTTGCTTTTTCAATAGCAACGCGTCTTTCAGTCTCAATTAACTCGGCATCCACGCCACTTTGATCTATTGCTCTAGGTTTTGCGGCAGCGATATGCATAGCAATATCTTTTCCCAGCTCATCATTCCCACCTTCCAAGTCCAAAATAACCCCGAGCTTTGCCCCATGAATATAAGTGTATAAAGACCCTTTAGCATGAAGTAATTGAAATCTTCTTGGCGTGATATTCTCCCCAATCTTTCCGATTAACCCGGTGCGCATTTCTTCAACCGTTTTACCATCCACATCAACAGTGGCTAATTCTTCTACTGAAGCAGCATTACTATCGACCACAGCTTTGGCCAATGTGCTACCAAATTGTTGAAATTCCTCATTCTTGGCACAAAAGTCCGTTTCTGCATTAATCTCTATAAGGCAGCCTTGTTTGGCGTCAGCGGAGATAAAAGAGGAAACTGTTCCTTCTGCTGCAATCCTTGCAGATGCTTTTGATGCTTTATTGCCAAAACGAACACGCAAGATCTCTTCCGCTCTTTGTGCGTCCCCATCAGCCTCGGTTAGTGCTTTTTTGCAATCCATCATAGGCGCATCAGTTTTTCCTCTAAGCGCCATGACCATGCTTGCTGTAATTTCAGCCATTATCTTCAAACTCCCAAATATAATAGTTTTATGATTCTTCTGTTTCTGCTGCCGCTTCGTCGACTATTGCTTCTTCGGCAACCATCTTCGCTACTTCATTAAGGGCGCTATTTTTTCCTTCTAGAATGGTGTCGGCCATACCCCTGGCATAAAGCCTAATGGCCCTACTTGAGTCATCATTACCTGGAATCACATAGGCAATATTGTCGGTCGAGTTATTAGTATCCACCACACCAATAATAGGAATACCCAGCTTAGTTGCTTCAACGACTGCTCCACTCTCAAAACCGACATCCACAACAAAAATAGCGTCAGGAAGTGCTGTCATATTTTTAATACCACCAATAGAGCGTTCTAGCTTGTCGTATTCTCTTTTAAGATTCAGCGCTTCTTTTTTTGTAATTTTTTCTAAGCTACCATCCTCAAACATCGTTTCAAGCTCAACTAATCGCTTAATGGATTGCTTCACCGTTTTAAAGTTTGTTAGCATGCCGCCAAGCCATCTATGGTTAACGTATGCACAACCTGCGCGCAAAGCTTCTTCTTTAAGAATGTCTCTGGCTTGCCTCTTGGTCCCAACAAAAAGAATGCGTCCTTTGTTAGCCGCTAAGGTTTTCGAATATTTTAACGCTTCTTCAAACATCGGAAGAGTCTTCTCAAGGTTCACAATATGAATTTTATTTCTATCGCCAAAAATATAAGGTGCCATTTTTGGATTCCAATAACGGGTCTGGTGTCCGAAATGAACGCCCGCTTCTAACATTTGTCGCATGGTTATAGCCATGTGTTTCTCCTATAAGGGTTAATAACTGCATTAAGCCTAAAAATGACTACCTTTGGTAAGGTAGCACCCTTAACAAGGCCTAATGGAAATTTTTTCGTAACTTTGAAAAGCCGCTATGATACCATAATTAATTATTATCTTGTCCAAAAATCATCTGAAAAATAGACTGCCATGACCATAACCATAAAAAATGAAATAGATATCCAAAAGATGCGTATAGCAGGAAAGTTAGCGTCGGAAGTTTTGGACCATGTTACCGATTACATTAAGCCCAACATTACCACGGATGAGATAGATACAATCTGTCATAACTTTATGGTTGATGTCCAAAAAACTATTCCAGCCCCACTAAATTATGCTCCTCCCGGCCATACCCCATATCCAAAATCGGTATGTACGTCGGTAAATAATCAAATATGTCATGGTATTCCTGGTCCCAAAATTCTAAAAAAAGGGGATGTGGTCAACGTGGATGTCACCGTTATCAAAGACGGTTACCACGGCGATACGAGCCGCATGTTTTATATTGGAGAACCTTCTATCCAAGCCAAAAGGTTGAGTGAAATAACCTACCAATCAATGTGGCTAGGAATCAACGAGGTAAAGCCTGGAAACCGTTTAGGGGATATCGGCTTTGCTATTCAAAACTATGTCGAGGCTAACGGATTTAGTGTAGTCCGCGAGTTTTGTGGCCATGGTATTGGCAAGGTTTTTCATGAAGACCCGCAGGTACTTCACTATGGTAGTCGTGGAGCAGGTACCAAGTTGCAAGAAGGTATGATTTTTACGATAGAGCCCATGGTTAATGCCGGAAAACGTGACATTAAGATGCTTTCGGATGGATGGACCGTGGTGACGAAGGACCGTAGCCTTTCAGCTCAATGGGAGCATACCGTCTTGGTCACCGGGACGGGCTTTGAAGTCCTGACAGTATCTGATGGCACACCCCTACCCTGGAAGCCTTAGTAAAAAAATGATTCAGGAGCTGAAAAAAAATTACCAGGCTAAGTTTGATCAGTTATGTAAAGACTTCCTTAAAAAATATAATGGGCACTCCTTTTTAAAGAATCATACGCGCCTAGTTGATGCATTATTGCTTGACCTATCAACCAGCCTGAACCTAGCAGGTAATATTTCACTGGTGGCCGTTGGTGGCTATGGTAGGCAAGAATTATTTCCTTATTCGGATATCGATATACTTATCCTGGTCCCTGAAGACCTGAACCAGCTAGATAAAGATAAAATCACGGCTTTTGTCACGGCTTGTTGGGATTTGGGATTAAAAATTGGGCATAGCGTTCGGACCATAAAAGAAAACCGTATGGAGATGCATAAAGACATCAAAACAACCACGAACCTTCTAGAATCAAGGTTAATCAAGGGCTCTAAAAAAGAGTTTTTAGAGCTACAAAAGAGCATTGTTAATGAAATAAATCCAAGGCAATTTTATGTTGAGAAGTTGCGCGAACAAAATGCCAGGCATAAAAAATTTCGTGACTCAGCTTATCAATTAGAACCAAATATCAAAGAGAGTCCTGGAGGATTAAGAGACCTTCATATGGTCTTGTGGTTAGCGTCCAGTCAAAATAAGGGCAATACATTTAAACAAATACTCTCCAACCATGTCATCGATCGAGAGGAGTTTAATAAAGTACGATTTCATTTGAATCGTATTACCAAAAGAAGAATGTTGCTTCATTTGCTGGCAGGAAGAGCGGAAGATAGGTTGGTTTTTGACTTACAAAACCGGCTAGCAGAACATCTAGGTTACCAAAACTCAGAGTATAAAAAATCAAGTGAACTGGTTATGAAAAGTTACTATAAATCCGTTAATTACGTAATTTTATTTAATGAGATTATTATAAAAAAACTGGATCCTCTGGAACATAAAAATACCGCGGTAGAACATAAGCTTCCTCTTTATGAATACGATAATTTACTAGAGATAGATAAGTCATACCAAGGAAGCTTCATCAACCATTTATTTGATCCTTTTCTGGTTTTTCAGGAAAAAAAACATATCGTAGGCTTTGGCCCCAACCTTTTAGGTTTGCTTGATACTACCTCTAAACGCATAAACAAATCCATCAGAGATGATGCATCAATCCGGGATAATTTTTTTCGGCTATTAAAAGGTGGTAACAAGGTCAACCGTTCCTTTCGACTGCTTAACAAATGCAACATCCTAGGCAAATATATTCCGCCCTTCGGACGAGTTGTGGCGCAAATGCAGCATGACCTCTTCCACATTTATACGGTAGATGAACACACCCTTAACGTGATTGAAAACATGCGCCGCTTTAGCAAGGCTAAGCTTGAGCATGAGTTCCCTGAATGCCATAGGATTTTTGTTAACTTTGACAAACCTTACCTTTTGTATCTGGGTGCAATTTTTCATGATATCGCCAAGGGTCGGGGTGGCGATCATTCAGAAAAGGGAGAAAAAGTTGCGAAACGCTTTGGAGGTTGGTTTGGCTTAACCACCGCCGATACCAATATGGTTAGTTGGCTAGTAAAATCCCATCTTAAGTTATCCCAGGTCGCTCAAAAAGAAGATCTTTCCGATCCACAGGTAATACAGCGCTTTGCTCATTTTATTCAAGATCAATATAGACTGGATGCACTGTATCTTTTAACTGTTGCCGACATAAGAGCTACCAGCCCTCATGTATGGAATCAATGGAAGGCCACCCTTCTCAAGGACCTTTATAATGCCACTTCTACTTATTTCGCTAACAGCGTCATGTCTCCAGAAGATATAATTAACAAAAGGAAAAAAGCCGCTCAAGTCATTTTGGATGGTTACCGCATTTCGGTTAAGGCAACCAAGCCGATATGGGCTGGGCTGGGCAATGACTATTTTTACAAGTTTGACGAGCATGATATTGCATGGCATTCAAGGGTCTTAATCAATTACCAAGCAAGTCATGGGTCCTTAATTAAGGCCCATCATTGCCGTGATGGGAATGGTCTTGAAATACTGATCTATACAAAAAATACCTCTAACGCTTTTTTAAAAATTACTAATTTCTTCTATGTTAATCAGCTGGATGTAGCCCAAGCAAAAATACACACCACAGAAAATGGTTATGCTTTGGACATATTTAATGTATTAATTGAGGAAAATGCCAGCACCTCTTATCAGCATCTCTTTCAGCATATTGAGGCCGAATTAACTAAGATCATAGATAGTCAAGCAGCGCTACCAGAGACCATAAGCCTCAGAAAAACAAGGCAAGCAGCACATCATCAAATCAAAACCAATATTAGCTATCACTACTTGCCGAATGGCCTCATTGAGTTCCATGTCATTACCGACGGGCAACAAGGATTGCTTAGCCTTATTGCGAACGAAATCAATAAGAACGGTTTTTCTATCGCCAACGCAAAAATCAATACTCTGGGTGGACGGGCGGAGGATTTCTTTTTGCTTACCCCTATGAAAAAGACGTCTCCTGCTAACCTGAAGAACTTAGAAAGTAGCATTAAAGACCAATTGCTAATTAATGCTAAGCAACCAACCTAAACCAACCAAAAAATTTATGCGTACATTTGCTTATATTAAATCTGGGTGTGAGTTATTATGGTATGTAATGGCACCTTTTTTTAAACAATTGATCAGTAAAGCATGCGTAAAAACTTTTCACTAGAGGAGACTTCTCGGATCATTGAGATGGCATGGGAGGACAGAACCTCTTTAGATGCTATTTATAGAAATTTTGGTCTTAAAGAGGACCAATTAAAACTTCTGATGAAGAAAGAGTTAAAGCGTGGTAGTTATACTTTATGGCGAAAAAGAATGAAGGCAAGTGACTTAAGGCATGAGTCATTAAGACCAAATGGTATAACCAGGGCTTACTGTTCACAGCAATACAAATTTAAAAAATAACGTTAATGAAAATACTAAGCATCTTGAGTGTTGCGGTTATTACTATGGTCAGCATTAGCTCAGCTATTGCTGACCCTAAGAATAAAAAAATAGCCGTACTTTATGATAGCAGAATGCTTGCTCACGACACCGGCATAAACCATCCCGAGAAGCCTGAACGATTGACTACCGCATCCACCGCAATTAGAAATGACAAGGGGCTAATAAAGCATCTGGTTTGGCCAACTATAAAAGAAGCAAGTGACGAAACCCTTCAATTGGTGCACACAGAAGACTACCTCCGTTTAGTTGCTTCTGAAGTCGAAGCACAAGAAAAAGATCAAACAGCCTATCTTTCGACGGGTGACGTCGTTATATCAAAAGATTCTGACATGGCATCAAGGGTGGCTGTGGGAGCTGTTATTGAGGGTGTGGATCAGATTATGTTCAATAATAATACCTTTACGGCTTTCGCTCTTGTAAGGCCTCCTGGCCATCATGCTTCTGCCGATAGAGGCATGGGATTTTGTATCTATAATAATGTTGCAATCGCTGCAAGGTACGCTCAACAACGCTATGGCTTGCAACGTATTTTGATAGTCGATTTTGATGTCCATCACGGTAACGGCACCCAAGATATTTTTTATGATGACAACTCGGTATTTTATTTTAGCGTTCATCAGCACCCTCTATACCCAGGAACAGGCAGTCCACAAGAAACTGGCTCAGGCAAAGGCAAGGGCTTCACCCTTAATGTCGAGCTTCCCAAGGGTTCCGGTGATGCTGAGTTAATTAATGCTTTAAATAGCAAGCTTGTTAAGGCGATGGATGAGTTCAGGCCGGAATTTATTTTAGTTTCTGCAGGGTTTGATGGTCACCAAGCAGATCCGCTTGGGGGCTTGCATTATACGGAGAAAGGATACCAAGAGGTGGCTAAGGTACTCAGCGACTTAGCGAAAAAACATGCGGATGCAAAGACTTTATATGTGATGGAAGGTGGCTACTCACATGACAATACGAGCCAGTCCATTCTTGCCATTTTGCATGCTCTAGCAAAGTAATTAAACCATAATTTTTTTATAGGGAGTTGAAACTATGTTTAAAAAACATCTCGAGGCATCCGGTAAGTCTTACTGGCATCACCTTGGCTTTGCTTTTTTTGCTGGATTATTACTAATCTATGCGGGCATCACATCGATTATTCATGCTTTTATTCCGGCCTTATTTCCATTTACCAGTCTTAATATCGTAAAAAAACTAGTCGAAAAATCTAATAGTTAAGCGACAGGGGCTTTTTCTTTCTTAGGCTTACCTTTGGTTTCTTTTCTTTTATCGCGATTTCCCATGACCTTTCTCACTTATTGAATTTTTTTATATCATACACATAAATGCTAGTGAAAGTCTCTATGTTCATCAAGAAATTTATTAACATCCATATCCAGCCAAATGGCGATAGCACACATCCTAACAAAGTTAGGGGTATTTATGCCCTTTAGCCACTTGCGGACCGTTTCATAAGATACGAGATCATCATTTGATGCTGCTGAGTACTTTTTGATAAAATTTTCAGGCGTAGGTTTTAGGTCAAACTTTTTTTCAAAAGCCTCTGCAAGTAAAATTGCGTAATCTTGACGGATAGTCAATACATTTCCTAGGTAAGGTTAGTGGCTCATAAGGCAATCTCATTAAATGTAAAGGTTTTTTTAGAGTGTGTAAACAACCTTAGCTTGTCCTAAAACAAAAAGCGGTAAATTTGAAGCCAGTTTAGATACTAAAAATAAAGGAAAAACTATTTTTTTTATATACAAATGAAAATTTATAGTAGAATATCGACCTTCTAGCACGTCCCCATCGTCTAGAGGCCTAGGACACTGCCCTTTCACGGCGGCGACAGGGGTTCGAATCCCCTTGGGGACGCCAATTATTATTGCGTCATTATCACAAAATAGTGGCGAATCAAGACTCCTATCCGTAATTTATAAATAAGCTAAAAAACACCTTGAGGTTGTAGGCTCAACCCCCTATTATTAATGTTGCAATAAAAATAAGAGCTTAACCCTTCAATACCTTTTTTTATGGTAGTTTCATTGAAACTTATGAGGGCGAAGATTGCCTACCAACATTAATTATAAAACATAAAAGATCGTCTATTAAATGATCACAAAACTAATAAATTTAGCAGAGAAAGGGTTGTTGCCAGACTTTATAGTTCGCTATGGCATAAGGACCTTACTAACAAAGCGGTTGAAGTCACTTATCCATACAGACCAACATATAAACAAAAACAATAAAGATCTGTTTGTAAAGGCGATGGATGAAGCCCCTATTGCATTGGTCCCAGAACTGGCAAACGAGCAGCACTATGAAATTCCATCTGATTTTTACCGCCTCTGTCTTGGTAGAAATAAAAAATACAGTTCGTGTTTTTGGGACAAAACTACCCATAATCTTGATCAGGCAGAAGATTTAGCCCTCCAGATAACCTGCGAACATGCTGAATTGGCAGATGGAATGAATATTTTAGAGCTAGGATGTGGGTGGGGCTCATTGTCTTTATGGATGGCTGAAAAATTTCCTAATGCCTCAATCACCTCAGTATCAAACTCCTCTTCACAAAAAGATTATATTATGCATGAGGCAAATAGCAGAAATATCAAGAATTTGCAGGTCATCACCTGTGATATGAATGATTTTCAGACGCAAGAAATCTTTGACAGAGTCGTTTCGGTAGAAATGATTGAGCACATGAGAAATCATAGGAAGTTATTTAACCTTATAGCTAGTTGGCTAAAGCCGGGTGGGCTCTTCTTTATGCACATCTTTGTTCATAAGTCACAGCCATACCTTTTTGAAGTCCAAGATGATGATGACTGGATGAGTCAATACTTCTTCTCAGGCGGAATGATGCCAAGCGAAGACTTACCATTAATGGTCCAAGATAACCTGATGATAAAAGATCAATGGCAATGGTCAGGCCAGAATTATGAAAAAACAGCCAATGCATGGCTGGAGAATATCGACCGAAACCATGATCAAGCTATGAAGGTGCTTGAAGAAATCTATGGAAAAGATAGTGCGGTAAAATGGATGAATAGATGGAGAATATTTTTCATGGCATGTGCTGAGCTATGGGGATACAGTAACGGGGAGGAATGGTTGGTATCACATTACCTATTTAAAAAATGATCGAAAAAATTGTTAACTTTTCCTTGTTTCAGCTAGGTTGGTTTATCTGCATACTCGGCGCCTCATGGAACAAACCCTATGTTGCTTTGTGTGCAAGCGTGATCATTCTTTTAACACACCTACACCTGACAAATTACAAGAAAAATGACCTTAAATTGTTGGTGCTATCTGCTTGCATTGGTTTCTTTTTTGATGGCTTGCTTCAATACAGCGGAATGATTTTATACAATAATCCTGGATGGGAATTCCCACTAACACCTTTATGGATAGTAATGCTTTGGTTGCTTTTTTCGATTACTTTAAATCACAGTTTAGCTTGGCTAAAAAATCGCATCATTTTATCTGTTTTATTTGGTGCGGTTGGTGGGCCGTTGGCTTACCTAGCCGGAGAAAGTTTAGGGGCTATTACTGTCACCAACCCTCAAACAATAATCATATTGGCGGCAGGATGGGCAATCATCACTCCTATGCTAATTAGACAGAGTGAAAAAACATGGTAGCTATCTATCTACCCATACTAACGAATTTAGTAATATTTGCCCTAGCAGGATGGGTGCTAAGTCTAGCAACCAAAAATGTCACTCACGTCGATAGCATGTGGAGTCTTTTCTTTGTACTTGCCTTGGTAACCGCGATGAGTCAGACATCTATCATCACAGAAAGGCATGTAGCAATCATGATAGCTTTGTTTGTTTGGGCTTCAAGATTAAGTGGCTATCTGACTTTAAGGAACTGGGGGCAGCCTGAAGATATTCGCTACCAAAATATTAGAAAGAATAATTCTCCTGGCTTTGGTATTAAGAGTATCTATATCATCTTTCTATTTCAGGCCCTTCTCGCATCGATTATTGTCTTGCCGCTAATAGGCTCACTAGAGAATTCTCGGGCATATAATTTGATTGATAAGGTGGGATTGGGTATCGTTTTGTTTGGTGTCTTTTTTCAATCCATAGCCGACATTCAGTTAAGGCGCTTCCTGCGTCACAACAAAAATAAAGGCGTTCTTAGAACGGGGTTATGGAAATACTCCAGGCACCCCAATTATTTTGGCGAATTTCTTGTTTGGTGGGGCTTTTACCTTGTTTCCTTAGATGGAGGGCCCTGGTTCTTTATAATATCCCCATTGCTCATGACTCTCTTACTTTTAAAAATATCGGGCGTGGGGTTGATGGAACAAACCATAACCAACAGAAGGCCTGGGTATAATGAATACATCCAAAATACCTCGAGTTTTATTCCATGGCCACCAAAAAATTAATTACAATTTTTGCCTTTTTAGTCACGCCTTTTCTTGCATATGCGGAAGACTGGGTATTTGATGCTGTGTTAAATGATAAGGTTATAGGGCAGCACACATTCATTGTTGAGGACAAAAAATCGCTAAGCAGAGCAGATTTTCATATTAAGTTTTTATTTATGGATATATATTACCAACACAGATCTGAAGAAACATGGTCTAACGGATGTATCCAATCAATTAGTAGCTCGACAAATGACGATGGCGACCACTTTGGTGTAAAGGGTAAGATAGAAAATGGTCACTTAGCTCTTGTCAGTAACAATACACTTATCAAGCTAAGTGAATGTGTGATGACATTTGCCTACTGGGACAAAAATATACTAAAACAAAAACGCTTGTTAAACTCACAAAATGGTGAGTATCTTGATGTGGACATAAGGCTTCTAAAAAAAGAAACTATAAGGGTGCGAGGCGAAAGTACTCCAACCCAACACTATGAGATTAAGGCGACGAAGGATGGTCAGGAAAAGCTAGCCATTCAGTTGTGGTATGACGACAATCTTAATTGGGTTGCACTAAAGTCACCTACACCCATTGGTGACATTTTTTATAAATTACATTAGGTATTATTCTTATATGCATGATTTTAAAATAATTTTTTTATTAATTTTTATGGTAACTGGATGTTCTATGCCCACAAAATCTCTCAAAACAGTCCCTAGCGTTGATATCAACAGCTTCATGGGGGACTGGTATGTTATAGCGCATATACCAGCATTTATTGAAAAGAATGCTTACAATGCAATTGAATCTTATAAGCTCAATGATGACGGAACCATTCAAACAACCTTCACTTTTAACGAAGCTGCTGTTGATGGAGAGAAAAAACAATACCACCCCAAAGGCTTTGTGGTTAAGGGTACCAATAATGCCGAATGGGGTATGCAATTCATTTGGCCCATTAAAGCGCAGTACAAAATTGTTTATGTAGATGAGGGTTATAAAAACACCATCGTCGCAAGAGACGCCTTAGATTATGTGTGGCTGATGTCACGAAGTAAGTCCTTGCCCCACGAAGATATTGTTAAATTTACCGCTATGATTGAAGCTATGGGGTATAACATTGATAATCTAAGAATGGTGCCACAACAATGAGGAAGGTTACCAGCACAGTGATTTCTTTCATTCTCGGCTGGCTTGACAACAGGGCTGTGGAAAATAAATACATGAGCTCCCAGCTCAATGGGAAGGAAATTGACTGGGCCAGAGTTATTCCCTATATCATTATTCACCTAGCAGTCTTTGCTGTTTTTTTTGTAGATTTTAGTATCGTGGCATTTATGGTATTCCTTTTTATGTATGCTCTAAGAATGTTTGCTATCACCGGCTTCTATCACCGCTATTTTTCTCATAAAACTTTTAAAACTAGCCGGGTTATTCAATTTATATTTGCAGTAGTAGGTGCCTCCGCGGTTCAGCGTGGTCCAATATGGTGGGCAGCACACCACCGAGATCATCACATGCACTCTGACACTGTTCATGATAAGCATTCACCTAAAGCTCATAGCTTTCTATGGAGCCATACAGGCTGGTTTCTTACCAAGGCTAACTTTTTAACCCATACAAAGTTGGTCAAGGAGCTCTCTCGCTTTCCTGAGCTACGCTTAATCGATAGATTTGACGTAATCATCCCTATTCTGACATGCATCGGACTTTATATTTCCGGAGAGAGTCTTAACAACCATTACCCAGAACTTCGGACCTCAGGAATGCAGTTGGTGGTGTGGGGGTTTATTTTATCCACAGTGATTCTTTATCATTCGACTTTTCTTGTTAACTCTGTTGCTCACGTTTGGGGTAACAAAAGATATAAAACCGATGATTCAAGCCGAAATAACTTTCTAATTGCTTTGCTAACGTTTGGTGAGGGATGGCATAACAATCATCATCACTACCCCGGATCCGCAAGACAAGGTTTTTATTGGTGGGAGATTGACCTTACTTATTACATACTGCGAATAATGTCCATGCTGGGTATAATTTGGGACATTAGAACCGTGTCAGCAAATATCCGTGAGTCAAATCACGTCACTAAAAATCCTAATAGCTAGCGACTATGAAGATAGCTATCGTGGGATCAGGTATATCGGGAAATACTGTCGCTCACCTCCTCCATAAAGAGCATGACATTAAAATATTCGAAAGCAACGGCAGGATTGGTGGGCATTCCCATACCCATAACATTCAGGTAGAGAATAAAGAAATTTCCGTAGATACTGGTTTTATTGTATTTAACAAAAAAACATACCCATTATTCACCGAACTGCTCAATACTCTGGGGGTTAACTACGAAGATAGCTCCATGAGCTTTAGCGTATTCTCAGATGTATCCGGCCTTGAATACAATGGCACAAACTTAAACACACTCTTTGCACAGAGAAAAAATCTTCTTAATCTAAAGTTTATCAAAATGATCTGGGAGATCATTTGCTTTAATAAAAAGTCTTTGAAATTGTTGGAAGTCGAAAGCGATATAACCCTAGGAGAATTTCTTAAGAAGGGAGGGTATTCTGAATATTTTTCGCAGAATTATATTTTACCCATGGGGGCAGCTATATGGTCATCGGACATACAAACCATGAAAAATTTTCCTGCAAAATTTTTTGTTACTTTTTTCCATAACCATGGAATGCTTTCTGTTAACAATAGGCCCCAATGGCTTACAGTCACTGGTGGCTCTCAGCATTATGTGAATAAACTATGTGCGCCCTTTAAGGATAAAATTGAGCTTAACGCAAAAATAGAGCATGTGGAACGATCAAAAAATGGTGTCATAATTAAACTCCTAGACCGGTCCGAGCACTATGATTACATTTTTTTTGCTTGTCATAGCGATGAAGCTCTAGCCTTACTAAAGGATCCGACAGAAGAAGAAAAAAAGGTGTTAAGCTCAATCCCATACACAAAAAACGAAGCAATCCTGCATACAGATAACTCAATGATGCCTAAAAATAAACTGGCGTGGGCTGCTTGGAATTACAATATAGATAACCGAACCAATGACCCAGTTACACTAACCTACAACATGAACATTCTACAAAACATAGAAACTAAAAATCCTTTATTGGTTACATTGAATCCGAATAAAGCCATAGACGAAGATAAGATTATAAAAAAACTTACTTACACGCACCCTAAATTCAGTCTTGATAGTATAGTTTCTCAGAAAAAACACACCTCTATTTCTGGAAAAAATAGAACTGGCTATGCCGGGGCATACTGGGGCAATGGTTTCCATGAGGACGGGGTTAAAAGTGCCTATGAAGCCACTCAACATTTTAACGCTTGGCTAGACTAGTGAACGCTATATATAAAGGAACGATTACACATCTAAGACACTATCCACGTAAGCATGCATTCTCGTTCAAAATCAATATGCTCTTCATAGATCTGGATGACATTGCTAAGGCATTTGCTAAAAACTGGTTTTGGAGCTTCAATCGTCCAAATTTGGCATGCCTTATGAGGGCGGATTTTTTTGGTCCAAAAAATAAATCGATCAAAGTATCCATCCAACAATTGTTGTTTGATAAGCTTCAATTTAATCATAAGGGTAAAGTCTATCTACTTACCAGCATACGATATTTTGGTTACTGCTTTAATCCTGTTAGCTTTTATTACTGTATGGATTCCAATGATAAGTTAGTTGCTATTGTTTCGCATATCACTAATACACCTTGGAATGAAAAGTTTGCCTATATCCACGACTGCAGAAACATACCAACAACATCCAAAGAATTTGAATTTGATAAGGCATTTCATGTCTCACCATTCATCCCTATGGACATCAAATATAAATGGATCTTTACTCCACCAAAAGACT
>Ga0115003_10002173_pt1 | contig 16508 bp, 9 predicted proteins | sample ArcticOcean_MG_C_7_FD_88736 | JGI IMG/M metagenome (GOLD analysis project Ga0115003, IMG submission 88736) | Marine microbial communities from western Arctic Ocean - ArcticOcean_MG_CB11_88 | ecosystem: Environmental > Aquatic > Marine > Oceanic | place: Arctic Ocean: Canada Basin | collected... | reverse complement strand
TTTAGCAATTCATTTTTACATCCATATATATTTTTTAAAAGGGGTAAATTTTTTTCAGGGGAAAGTGTTCAGGGAGAAAATATTTTTTTTTACCCCCACTATTATTTATCTCAGCAAAATATATAATGACGATCTTTTATGTACCAACTAAAAGTCATATTATACCAAATAAAAAGACAAACCATGGTGTTACTATAAACATGCTCCAACGAACGATTGACAAAACACCACATTTTTGTGGAAACGAAGAATCGATTGAAGCAGTTGACCTCAAATATTACTTGCAAGATGGCGTTACTATTTTTTCCAAAACAAATGATACCATAAATGGTATTTTAAATTTTAATGTTAATGTACACAAAATGATGATCAAAGGGTTGTGTGTCTCTGTAAGAAATAAGAGAAAAGGATCTCCATCCGATCCGAGAATTGGTTCTTCTTTATTGAGAGAAGCAAAACGGTTCGCAAAAAGAAATAATTTATCAGAAATACATTTAACTTGTTACGGAGATGTCTTTCAATTTTATGAGAAACATGGATTTATTGTACAGAGAAAAAGTGCATTAAGTGTAGATTCTGATGATTCATTTGGCAGTCCAAAACAATCATATTTTATGGTTCACCAGGTATCACAATCTGCTTTAAGCCACTCTTTCTCAAAAAAAAACTCAGCTGCCAAAAGAGTGACGAAATTTTTCAAAAAAAAGCTTGGTCACAATAAAACGTCTAAATCTTCAAAACGTTAAATCTCCATAACGTACAATATATTTTTTATCCCCCAATACAAGTTCAATGTAAAAAAGATATGTACTGTCATATTAATAATACCTAATTCATATGGTCCAACATTGTACAATTCTAATTTACGATTGAAATCATCTTTTATAAAAAAGTAATACGAGTAATTTATAATTCTGGTTGTAAAAAATGTAATCGCGAATAATGTACTATTATATTCGTATAAAATATGGTTTTGTTTTTTCAATAGTCCCCATATGATTATTTATATCATTAAATGAGTTTACTTAATTTCATAGCACGAATCAATCTTGTCATTCCGATGCCTCCTCCTGATCGTTCAAAGAAATCAAAATCCAAAAATTCATTCAATTCCTTTTCTACACGCTCCTTGGTGAACAAATCAAATAACTTTCCAGAATAACCACCTTCACTAATTGTGTAAAATTGCTCTCTCATTTCGTCCTTATTAGAAGAACGTTGGGCAGATCCAATTGTTTCCATTCCCCACATTAACACATCGACTTTCTTTGCGGTTGTTTTGTCTCCATCATGTAATAATTTCATATTCCAAAAAGGGGATGTTTCTAAAGGAAAATTTTCCAAGAAAACAACTGGACCAAACTCTTCACAAAGTTTTTCTTCATGTTCATGTTCAAGTTCTTTTACACCGTACTTTTCTGCAGTCTCACGGTATTGAACTTCTTTCATTGTGTTTTCATCAAATCCTAAATGAACCAATAACTCTTTTTCTATTTTCAACATGTCTTCCATACCTCCCTTTATCTCAAATTCAAACATAGGAAAAATAATTTCATGACGTCCAGGAACTGGATTGGGTTCGCTACGATAACTCGTGCTTACACAAAAATAACCAGGTGCACGTTCTGGATATTTCAACATTTCATATTCTAACCACATTTGGCCAGTTTGAGGTAAAGGGTATATATCTCCAGCATAGTTGTATGTAGAGATAGTATGGGGGTCTTCACAGGCTGCCAAAATACTCAATCTGTTCTGAGTATGGACCTCTATAAAATTCTTTTTTGTAAAGAATTCACGAAGTTTGGACACAACAACATGGAAATCGGAAGAGTCAATGAGGCTCATTATTTTAATACAACATTTTTTTTAATATTTTTACTAAATAATATTTTAGTAAAAAAAATGGGGGATTAAAATTCTCAAATATCCCTAAATATTATTTTTTGGTTTTCTTTATTTTCTTTTGAGTTCCCTCCATGACAGATGACTCCAATATTTTCTTACGTAGTTCTTTGTACTTACCATATTCACGTTCCAGTACATCCAATTCATTCAGCCACATTGTAATTAATTGTTTTTTTTCTAACTTTTCCAATTCCTTAATCAATTCTTCCTTTTCCTGTAATATTTTCTGTACACGCGCCTTGTTCATATTATGCATAGCCATGTGTGTCAAATAATCATATTTATCTTGTTGTTTGTCGTATTTTTTTGCTGCAAGTGCAGTCTCCATTTCATTATCATCTGCGTATTTACGCAGATCAATCGTATTAGATACAACTTCCTGAATAAATCTTGCACGATTCGATAATTCTTGTACACGTACTTTCATATTTCTTACTTGTGCATTCTTCCGCTTATCATACATTTCCATACGAACATCGTAAAATGCGTCAATGATTTCTCGTACATTTTTGTACTTGTGCAATTGTTTATTCTCATTGAACATATTCATATTCGTAGTAGAAATGGTTGTTGACAACTTTAATATCTTTTCTAGTCCATTCACACCATTATTGTCTACAGTGCATTCAAGTTCTGCAAGTTTTCCTTTTTCAAATTGAATTGTAATATGTACATGGATCTCCGTAGATATATTAACAAAATCTTTCACGATGGAAGAAGTTTTCTTCTTTTTATCACTTTCCATTAAGTCTTCCAAGAATGACAAATAATTCATCGTCCATGTTCCTACCGGCAATTCTGTGATCACAATTTTGTCGTTATCTATTTTTTCATATAAACCTTTTATCAAATACTTAGTCGGTTCTATTTCTTTTACTGTACCTTTGAACCCCTCATAATAGGGTACAAAATTCATCATTGGATCCGTGTTTCGTAACTTTAGTCGCAAATAATTAATCAAGTCCATAGGATTGTAAGAAGGAATGTTACATGAAAATCCAGTACCTATACCAGATATACCATTCACCAAACAAAATGGGATAATGGGTGCATAAAATGTAGGTTCAACGAATTGTCCATCGTCATTGATGTAATCTAAAATCATGTCATCTGCTTCTGGAAATACATATCGTGTTAATGGATTCAACAATGTAAATATATATCTTTCAGATGCACTATCTTCTCCACCCTTCAATCGTGTACCAAATTGTCCATTGGGTTGTAATAAATTCATGTTATTTGATCCTAAATAATTTTGCGCCATATTCACGATAGCTCCATTCAAACTGGCTTCGCCGTGATGATATGCGCTGTTTTCAGAAACATATCCTGAAAATTGTGCTACCTTGATCTCATGTGTCAAACGGCGCTTGAACGCACAATACAATATCTTTCGCAAACTGGTTTTTAATCCATCTACCATATTTGGAATCGAACGTTCGCAATCATATACACTAAAATGTACCATCTCTTTATTGAAAAAGGTGTCATATTGCACTTTTGATTTACTTGTATCTAAAAATGAAGATTTGTCATATCTTTCCAACCATCCTTTTCGATCTTCCGCACGTTTTTTATTAAATACCATATCTACTGTATCATCACTACGTTCCCCATTGTGTTGAAATTCTACCACTTTTTTATTCGCAAAATAGTCTTTGAATTCAGTTGCTGTAGAAGTACCAAGACCCTTGAAATATTTCAAGTTCCATCCTTTTGCGGTTTGATTCGGCAAACTCTCTTTCCAAGCAGCATATTCGCCATCATTATAAAAACGCAGAACCTGTTGTCCTTTTGTAGCTCGTAATATAGGAGTGTTCATGAAACTGAGAAAGCCATCTAATGAAACCAATGATGGCCACATTGCATGAAATAGATTTATACATAATCCTTTTATATGAGAACCATCCAAATCTTGATCCGACATAATCATTACTTGGCTATAACGCAACTCTTTATGGACATCATCAAATGACTGATATTTTTGTCCAATTCGCAAACCAAGTATCTTGATTAGATCCGCCAATTCTCTATTTTCTGTAAGATCTCTTGTTGCTCCTCTTACATTTAAAACTTTCCCTTTTAATGGATATATCCCAAAATAATTTCGGTCGTCACTTTTAAGTCCGGAAACAATACCTGACATAGCACTCAGTCCTTCTGCCAAAATCAACACACAATTTTTTGATTTATCCGTTCCTGCAAAATTTGCATCTACAAAATTAGGAATTCCTCTAACATTTTTTGACTTTGAACCGTCCATTTTCTTTTTGGTTTTTCCTGCTTCTTTCGTTTCAGTTAATTGACATGCCATATCCATAACACCCATCTTGGCTATTTTTTCAATAAATCCATCCGAAACAGTACATGTTGAACCAAAATTAGAAGAAGGAGTATTCATATAATCTTTCGTTTGGCTGTCAAAAGATGGATTTTCAATGTCGCACCGTAGAAACAATATTAATTGTTCTTTTATAGTGGCTTGATTTACCGTTCTTTTTTTCTTTTTTTCAATGTATGTACACAATTTGCGTAATATTTGGCCCAAAATATAATCTATATGTTTACCTCCTTTATTTGTACAAATGCCATTGACAAAAGCGACTTGCATAAATTCATGTTTAGGAGACAATGCAACCGCATATTCCCAACGGTCATTGCTACTTTCGTAAACACGTTTTGACTCATCTTTTGTACCAATGTACAGATCCACATATTGCTGAAAATGCTTTACTGGAACCAAACCCTTATTGTAGTTCACTTTTATTTTTTTACTTGAATGATCTGTAACTGCACCTATATCATAAACACGCTTCATCATTAGTGCCAACATATCATCTGTTAGACCGGCCAATCCAAGTCTTTGATAATCAGGAACAAACGAAACTTTTGTATAAGGTTTGGAAGATGTAGTTTTTGTTATTTTAGGTGGATCGATTTTTTCTAAATTGTTATGGAATGTCTGCGTATATTTCAATCCTCGAGTGTGATCAATTGTTTCAATATATCCCCAAGATGACCATATTAACACTAACTTGAAACCAAAACCATTTTTACCACCAACTATTTTTTTTGCACTTTTGTCGTAGTTTGTGGATGTACGCAAATGTCCGAATATCATTTCTGGAATCCAAATGTCTTCTTCTGGATGTTTTGCTACATCAATTCCGTTTCCATCATTTGTCAGAGTTATTTTACCTGTGTCTTTTTCGATTTCAATGTCAATTGATGTTACTAATTTCTTATTATTTACAGTACTTTGAATCATACGTATCACGTGATCGCGACAATTTACAACACCTTCATCAAACAATTTATACAATCCTGGAATGTATTCTATTGATTTTAGAACAATTCTTTGAGAATCTTTATCATAAATCCATTGTTCTGAATCTACTTTTTCCACAGATCCAATATAGGTATCTGGGTTATCCAATACATGTTGCTTGTCTGTTTTACGCTGGTATTGTTGTGCTAAATCGGTCATGATAGATACTATAGGAGATATGTGTTTAAATTCTTATATCAAATGGATTCAATTTTACGACAAATACAATATCATATTTTTCATTTTTTTTATAAAAGGTTTTTATATATGTCACGTAAAGATTGTAATATCAATAAAAAATGCAAAGCCATGCCATTAACCACTACAACTATTACAGAAAAAACAAGATACAACGAACACATAAAGGCAAATGCATTCAAAACAATTTATCAAGGTCAACCAAGTGATATTCAAATCCAAAATATTTTATCTGACTCCGCTAGAATTACTTTCAAAACAGTTGGTAAACCGAATTATTACGAACTAACCTTTTCTGCTGCGTCTCATATAAAAACATACATCGCTGATTCCAATACATACAATGCAATTGGATTGACTCCAGACACAACATACGAAGTAAATATTGTTGCATATTATGTAAGCGGAGATACCTTTACTGTAAATCACAATGCTACATTTCACACCTTAGACAAATGGAAAGTTCCGTCGGTTTCTTATTTTTATCCATCTAACCAAACGATCATTGTGAATGATAATTTCAATCACATTCCAATTGACGTATCTTTTGCAACTGCACCAGGGTTTCCCACCAATTATGTCATTCGTGTTGAAGAAACAAATACAAATATTGTGATCGATACTTCTTATTTAGAACCATTACTATACAAAGTATATTTACGGAATGATATTAGTAACACTTTCCATATTATAACACAGTATTATAATGATCCTGAATATATAGATGTGTCTTTTGTTTACAGTAAAGTATTACCTCCATTTGAAGAAGGTACATTCGCTTATGACCTTACGATTGACGCTTTTCACATTGACGTTTCTTACAGTCAATTACCATCATATACACAATACAATTTAATTTTGGAAAAAAATGGTAAACAAGTGAAAACACACTATGGCTATACAACTGGTGAAGAAAAGTTCACAAATTTAATACCGAAAACAAACTACTTTTTTGGAGTGAGCACTTACTATTCTTCGTCAAGAAATACATATATTAATGGCAATACAGAGAATTTTAATACGTTAGATAGAACGCCAATTCAAAATGTTGATCATTCAGCAACCAATACTTCTCTCAATATTACATTTGATAGCCCATCTGGAAATTTTCTTCCACATCCATCTGGAAATATTATTTCTGAACCATCTTCATATTTTACAGTTGTATTGAGAAACAGTTTTGATGAAGATGTATCAAATATTTCTTATCCAAGAGACACAAAACACGTGTCATATGCAGATTTATCTATAAATTGTGTTTACACTTTTATAGTAACCGCATACTATGATGGTAATGGTTATATATTCGAAGATACGTATAGTACATTATATGAAAATATTGTGCAAGATATTTCTCTGGCTGATGTTACTGGAACCTCTGTCACTGTAAAATATAGTTCATTCTCAAATTCAAGTATACCAAGTAATACTGATTATTATATAATTGAATACAAGGACATTTCTACTTCCAATGTTATAGAATTAATTACATACAACGAAGAACAACATTTGTACAATTTACTTGATCCGAATGTTAATTATGAATTTTCCATTACTTCTGTATATGCTTCCAATAACAAATATAAAACCATTGCTGGAAGTTTTACCACTCAAAATGAAGGACCGGTTTCATCTATTGCAATTGATGATATCAAAGGGAATCGCGTGGATCTTAATTGGAATTTTTATCCGTATGCTCAACCGCCAAATAATTTTACAGTTCGCGTGTACACAGAAGATAACTCTTTATTATCGACTATAGATATTAGTAGTAGTACCAGAAACAGACAATTTCCTTCAATTGATGATACATTTGATATATCTCATAATAAAAATTATAGATTCAGCTTCACATCCTATTTTTCTGAAAAAAATTATGAGAGAAGTATTGTCGTCAAAACCGATAATGAATTCCCTATCCAAATCTTACAAATTATTGGGGAAGGTACAAGTATCGAAATAAGAAAAACAGATGTAAACAATCAAGATAACTACATGCTTGTAAGAACAACTGAAACAAATGATTTATCAACGTTCATATGGACAGCACAAGACATTTCATCCAATACAAACAAGACCACCTATTTTGCAGGTACAAATAACACATTATATGACATAAATATGAGCAAAGATCATAATATTGTTTTGTTTTTTCCCAATAAATACGAAATAGAGGTATATAAAAAAGAAACTGAAACTGTTAACATCGAAAATGTTGATGTTGCTTATATTTTAACACATGTGTTAAAACAAACGGTATGTTACGAGAAAGTCATTTACTCAACATCTATAAATTACGATGGAACGATTTTTGTAGTTGGATTTGATGACAATACGATCGATATTTACGATTTTATTTACGATTCTATTTACGATTCCTGCCGATTTGTAAAACGTATCACAAAAGAAGTAAAACAAACTACCAGCCGTAATGTTGTTATTAATCCAATTGGAAACATATGTGCTGTTTCAAACGAACACTTACGAGACAATATTTATATTGTAAATCTTGATACAGGCGATGAATTCATTTATGAAATACCTGGATTGAATAAAGATCAATGGTACGAAACAATTGTCAATAAATACGTTCAATTCGATAATTCTGGTAATCATATGATGATAGGAGTAGACATTTTGTATCAACCTTCAAATGGTGAAAGTAATCATTACAGTTATGTGAAAACCTTTAAAATAAATGAAAATGCACAATTTCATTATACAGATCTGGTACTCGATATTTCAGGAAGTAGAATTTCTCTCAATAAAAGCTTCACAAACGTAGCAGTAGTTGATAATTATGATATATGTAACAATGAAATTGTTGGAAGCGTTTCTATATATGATATATGTAACAATGTTGTTAAAATTATTTTTCAAGAAAAATTTTGGGGATCGTCGGATAGTTTAAAAGGCCAAATATACAGAGATTGTTCAATATCTGACAATGGTCGAGTATTGTCGATTAGTGAATCCAATTATAGTTATAAAAATCCTTCTTCGCCCAACTTTGACGGACAAATCATACTTTTTGAAAAAACTCCGAATGATATATGGCAATCGCGTGGAGACCCAATACGGCAACTAAGTGACATTTTCCCAAGTGAAATCAATGATCGCATCATTACTGGAGAATGGTTTGGATATAACATGATATTGGACGCAGATGGCACTCATGTATTGACTAGTACACGACCAAAAACGAATATGAGATTCAGCATTGACCAAGGAAGATCGTTCCTATACAAATGGCAGAACCCAGCATATCAATATCCAATTTATGATTGGCCCTTGATTATTGACAACCTTGAGCCGTCAACACAATACGAGTTTACTATCAATTCTACATACAATGTAGACATTGGATATGGTTATCCATTTCGTTTTTCAGCTTCAACCTTATCAAATCAAAAACCTGTTGTTACCTACAGCATATCAAACGAAAGTATAGGTATTTTTTGGAACCCAGTTCCGAGAGATGAGGAAACAATTACACTATTTTATAGTCTGCTTGTAAAGCAGGGAAATCATACGGTAATTGACATATCTTTCCTCGATTATTACGAAACACAATCATCTAATCCCAGAAAATCATATTTCATTGAAAACTTGGATTTCAATACCCCCTATTTCATCAAATTTGCGAGTGAATATACAAATAAATATATTCAAGGCAACGATACGCAAATTATACCTACTCAATACGCGGTGGAAAGGACAGTAAGTACGTTAAATGAGAGCCCTGTATTTATAGATGATATACTGTCATTGAACATTGATAATTTGATGGTATTGCAACTAATAAATACTGGACAAGAAGACATAAGTGAAAATATAGTCTATCTGAAACATAATGACGAAGATTTATCGTATACGTTGGTCAATCAAGATGTACTAGATTTGGATTTTGTAAAAGAAGGTGACACCATTACTGGTAACATACTATCTATTTATCAAAATCAAGAACAGGACGGATTTTTTATTTTCAACAACAGTACATATTTTTCAGATGATTTTCAATTTACAAATGTAAGTGGAGAATATGTACATGACTACTTTGACAACCCCACATTTGATGCATGTTATAATGTACTTCTAAACCAACAACGCGTAAGAAGGTTTAATGTTGATATATCAAGAAATATATATCGTGTTAAGCCGAAAAAATGGGAATTAGAAAGCAACTATGTGTATACGATTGAGAACGATCCAAATGTAGATTATTCTGTACAAAAATATCTTGAAACAGATGTTAGTTATCATGCATTATTGTATAGATCACAAGATCTGATACCTGGTTCTTCTACTCCTCCCTCTAATCTATCCCAATTTTTAAATGATATTGTATATTCTTTTTATTTCGATCATTCGCTTTATTTATCTAATCAAGATGCAAATGTACAATATAATGTTTTACAAAACACGTTTTTTTCTGACAATATTCCCTATAAGATTGAATTTTCTGAAAATGACGAAATCTTTTACGAAACCAGCCCAATATTCAATACAGACATTAGTTTTAATAAACTCAGTTTAAAGGTACATTTTACAAAGTCAAGGAAAAATGTCAAATACACATTTCGTCGACTCGATAATCAATACAATAATCTCATTGTATCAGATTTATCTTTAAACCATCAACCATCTACATTTAATACAACGCCTTTTTGGAAAAACGATGCTTCGTGGAATTTACTTTCTACTGACATTGAAACAACATGGAAAAATACATGGTATGAAGAAGATCAATCATATAATGTTATCAAACTATCGTGTAATATGTCGATCGCTCTATGGGCATATGTTCATTACACAGACATAAGCCAATGTGTCTTTTTGATAGGTACTGATATAAGCAACGGTACACCTGCATTAATGTTGGACAACTCTAATTGCTTTACTGTAAACAATTACGCAGATTCATCTTACAACTTTATCAGTAATTCTTCGTACAATTCCGACGTTCCAAATCATTTTGTTGTGACCTATTATAACAATGAAATATCTGTATATATAAACGGTGATTTAATACAACAAAATACTGCACCGGATACAATTAGAGAAGCGTATTCAAATTACAATATTTACCTAGGAAATCCAATTGATGTTTCTATGGGTACTACTGTAAAGTCCATAGAAATATATGACCACAAATTGGAACCTGAAACCGTAACACAACTATATGATAATGTCTACCTTGATTACCAACAAATCGGAAATGCATTTGATTTGTCTCAAAATAAAGAAATACTATACAATGATTCGATTTCTAATTCTGTTTCTGTTCAACTACCAATTCACGGCAGTAATTCACTTCAAAAAGATGTATCTATTGATGGCATTTTTACAAAATCAAATGTCGTAAATGTGTCTGTATCATTGTGGTCAAAATCTGATTCTAGTATTACAATTGATGGGATTCTTAATTACTATACAGATGATAATGTTTTTCATTTTATGAATACAATGATGCCATTGAGAGACACCGTTAACCATTTTACCATGTTATTAAAATCTCAAAATATTGACATCTATGTAAATGGTTATTATTACGCATCCATACCAAACGCATACACGTCGTACAATATAATTGCGACCAATGTAGGTGAAGTTATATTATACAACACTTTGTTTACACAAAGTGAATGCTTGACTGCATATTACAATTACTATAAATTGTATTCTCGATATGACCTTTCTGGATTTTACAATATATTTCTAGAATATCCCAAAAATAGTAATAATATAGATCTATCTTATGAAATCATTAATCTTCCAACTGGTTTTACTTTTTCATCAGACAGTAGCGGTATATTTTATTTTAATACCAAGACGGTATATACTTCGTTTGATGTCTCAAATATTTCAATTACAATGGACGAATACACTTTAAACAAATACAATAAAGAAAATAACGATGTTGGTGTGATTATTCCAGAATATAATATATTTCATAATATTTCTATAGATAACCCACCGTACATTGATTATACTTTTAATAATATTCAATATTTAACGGAATCAATTACCATTGAGTTTATACTCAAAAACGTAGATGATAATTATTCATATCAAATTGATGGTGAAATAACAGGAAGTGATTTAGATTATGGATCAAACATAAGCGGTACTATGATAAAAGACACCTCTATCACAATAAAGTTAAGTGACGACATAGACATCGAAGATATGGAATTATTATTATTTCGAGTCCCTGAACTTAATCTGGCTACACGACTGGAAATTTATGATCCAATATTTTTTATTTCAACTTCGCGAACATCTGCTTTTGACCAGGTGTTCACAATAACCTTACGTAAGACGGTTGCAACTGACGTATTTAGTTATCAAATCACTGGTGTCCAACCTGAAGATATCAACAATGCTGACATATCTGGTACGATTGTATTTGAGACAAAGGACATTTCCAATGTAACAACTGCCGTAGATTGTTCTTTGTCTACAATTGACATTTCCTTTACAGTGACTGCAGATCCAACATTTAATCAACGAAAATACAACTTGAATTTTCTTCTAACTCTTACAGACAACGATTACAACCATGTCGATATACTAGTAATATTAAATGACTTTTTCAATGTATATAGTAGTCGTGACACAAACACAATAAACAATACGATTTTAGAAGAAGGAGAAAGTTTCACTGTATACATTAATACCCCATATTATATTACAGACGGTACTGAATTTAATTACGTGATTACTGGAATTAGTGCAGAAGATTTATATCAACCTGCTGACATATCTGGTACTATATCTGTAACTGATTTAAGTGGTTCCAAAACATTTCAAATTGCATATGACAAATACAACGATATTTCAATCAACGAAATACTGACATTTACAGTTGATGGTAGTGGAACAAACAGTTCTGGAGATTATTATAATTTTGATTTGGATCTATCATTCATTATATTAAATATACCTCCAGTATTCCGTTTTTCTGGTCCTCAAAATGTGACTGAAAACTCTATTTTTGTAATCAATTTACACGATCTTTCAAATAATTTACCAGACGGAACACACATCAATTACAACATTGTTTCTACGAATAATAGCATTGTAAACGCAGATGATATCGATAATATGACCGGTTCTTTCAACTTCCAAGATTTCAGCGGCAATGTATCTTTTGAAGTAAAAGGAGATAGGATCACAGAAGGTGGTGAAACGTTCTCTATTAAAATTGAAGATTATCCTGATATTATTTGGGACGTCATAATAGAAGATACCAGTCGTTCACCTCTTTACTTTTTGTCAAGTACTGCTTATCAAGTGAATGAAGGAGACACATTTGTCATAGAATTATTACACGAAAACATACCAGATGGCACCGTCGTTGATTTTACGATTACTGGCATTACACGACCTGATTTATGGGATCTATTATCTTTAGAAGATTCCTTCACTATACCACACGATATTTCTCGATCATACACTGTACGTAACGATGTCATGACAGAAGATAATGAAACCGTGCGATTCCAATTGACAGATGATACGAACCCTATTATATATGTCGATGTCGATATCAGCGATTCAAGTCAAAGTCCTAAATATGCGATTGATATGCAAGACCGAGACGTAGATGGTACCAAATTCAGTTTCAATAATGGCGAATTCATTACAATATCATTAGATGTCGAGAATATCAGCACATATGGTGCTCAGATTGGTTTCAAATTATCAGATCTGTCACTCAATGATATAACACAAATATTTGCGACTAATCAAAATTCACTGCGATATGTAGAGGACGATAGTGCTTATTTAGGATTTTTCACCATACCAAGTACAGTAAATCCAATATCGACCAATTCACAAACATCGTTTACGTTTAAATTGAATACGCCAATAAAAGACGACTACTCCGTAGAATCCAGATCGCCTATTTTATCCTTAGTTGGTGACATACGATTCTTTTTCGGAACCATGAAAAGTTATTCCAAAGACGTTATAACGTCCTCAAAACAACAACTATTTTTCAATTAAAAATATAAAAAAATAACTCTATTTTTCTATAATGGAAATATCAGAAGGTCCAGACACATATGTTCCAAAAATGGACGCTAGTACAAAATTATATTGTGATCAATATGTTTATAATTTTACAAATGGTATTATTTGTCCATGTACTCCTACAAAAACATTTCATAAACGCGAATCTTTCCAAACCCATTGGAAATCCAATAAACACAAGAAATGGATACAACATTTGAATGATAATGCCACCAATTACTACAAAGAATGCATAGAACAAGAAAAAACAATAAAAACACAACAAATTATATTAACCAAATTAGAAAACGAATTGAAACAAAAAGATACAATTATTCATTATTTAGAAACTTCCTTACATAAACCACCTCAATCACTTAATTTGTTGGAGTTTGATTAGCTTTTTTTTCTTCCACTGGGGTTTCTTTGTAAACTTGCTTCACTGGCTGATTTCCACATGGTCCGCAATGGTCTTCGTTCGCCCAATGGACTTTCGTATCTACCTTTGTTTTACAATAGTCTGTATTCCATCGTCCTAAAACAATTTTAGGTTGTGTTTTGATGAGATCACAGATCCACGACTTAAGTGGGAATGGTTGTTTTAGATGGTGAATTAAACGATTCAAAATATACTTCATTTTATGTATTATAAAAACATTGTATTTTTGTTGTTTTTTCAATTTTACATTTTATTAATATGAGGGTTTAAAACTCTCGGAAAAGATCGTTCGTGAAAACACCGTAGGATTTTGCGTTATTTTCAGTGTATTGTACTACTGGAAATACAACATAACGTTTCATGTTATTATCTTCACAATTTTCCGTAAACAAGAATATTCTTCCGTGATCTTTGTGAAACGAACGTTCTGTTTGTACTACAGTGTCTTTGTTTTCTTCTTTTCCTTTTGAAAACAGGCTTTTTGGTATGGTCGTTTCCTCACCACTTTTATTTAATAGTTTATAAATCCATGGATAATTTTCTAATAGCTTTTTTATTTTAGGATCGATAGAGACATCGCATATTTTCTTCGATTCAAATATTTCATCAACAAGCACCCAGTTATATTTTGATATATCATCTATCTTTTCAAAATTATTATAATATTGAGTAAGGGTGAAATACAAATCGTTTTTGCGATTTAAATAAGGAATAAATTCATCCGCATTTATTCCCACAATTATTTCTTTTGTTCCTTCTAAATGAATATACCCTTTGAACGCTTCTTTTGTCATTTTAATGATATGTTCATCTACATTTTCAGGTTTTATATTTAGCACTGGATATAGTGTTTGAAAACATTTGCTTCGAATAAATTCAGAATCATCCATTCCATCCATTGGTTCATATACAAAAGAAGGCAACGAATAAAAAGACCCATTTTTATCATATTCACATAAATACGTAATATAAGGGTCATTATATGTATTATTGCAAATTACATACACACACATGTAAACAACAATTTCTTCATTGTCAACAATATTCAAATCCTCAGTAAATGCAATTTTATGATAATATGGATCATTTGAGTATATGTGTTGTAAAGCTGGTTCTCCATTTTGAATTGATTCTTCGCTTCCTTCATCAGAATCTTCGGATGTATTTTCATTATCTATATCTTCTACTTTCAAAAACCCTGGTAATTTATTTTTATCATCGTCGCTACTATCTGAATCATCGTCTTCAAAATCAGCATTATCTTCTCTCAATGTTCTCAACTTTTCTTTATTGATATTTTGTTTTTTGTCGTCTTCTTCTTCATCGTCGCCTTCTTCATCGTCATCTTCAAATGAACTATCAGAAGTACCATCAGAAGTACCATCAGAAGTACCATCAGAAGTATCATCAGAAGTATCATCAGAAGTACCATCAGAAGTACCATCAGAAGTATCATCAGAAGTACCATCAGAAGTACCATCAGAAGTATCATCAGAAGTATCATCAGAAGTATCATCAGAAGATGATCCGCTATCTTGTATCGTTTCTAAATAGTCAACAATTCTGTCTTTAAACGACGGTTTATCAGAAGTAAGCATACTATCAAAATAAGACATTCTATATTTATTATAAATATTTTATTTATTATAAATATTTTATTTATTATAAATATTTTATTTATTATAAATATCAATATAAAGATTTTCTTCTATTTACTGTAGAATCCCAAGAGAAGCATCATATATCCTACCATGACAGACGAGTTTTCAATCAGCGATTCCGAATCTTATTTTGAAATATCCCAATATGAACCATCTATTTATTCGGACGATAAAAAAAGCGTTCGTACAACAGAATCAAAAAAGGAAAAACAAGCGAATAAAGCAACTGTTTACACCGTAAAAAGATGGATGAAAAACGGAAATAAATACAAGCAAAATAAGATAAACTTGTTCAATACAAGTACTAATAGAAATGCATCTATTATTAATGCAGTAAGTGGTTATATTTACAAATCTGAATATCCGAATATTAAATATAAAGTAGGATCTGCACAAGAAAATGACTTGTTCAAAGTAAGATTCCTCACGCATGAAAATAACATTCCAGGTATAACACTATTTTATGATAACCCAGAACAATACGAAAGGCATCTAAATGTAGTTTTAGATGTTATGTTAAAGAGAAAGTGGCATGAACGTAAGAAACAATTTGAAGCAAAATTGAATAAGTTGCAATAAAATAAGTTAAACAATATATAATTATGTTCTATATATTGTTTATAATGATGAGAAATATACTTATCAAAACGGCAATATCTAATGATTATGTTTTTGTACCAATTGTAAAGGAATTAAGAAACGTAACAAATTTATCTTCTGGTATGGATACAAGAGGTATTGTAGACAAACACGTTTGTATGAATGAATTCGCTGTAAATATGGATCGTCTAAAAACACTACGAGCACTAGAAAATGTAAATATTGGTAAACATCGAAAAGTAAATTTAGCAGAACGAGTGTTAGATGAAATAATATCGAAAAATGGAATGAGTCCAATGGCTGGAGGTTTGTTTAGTGGTTTTGATGATGATGATTTCAAATAATTATTTCTTAT
>Ga0115003_10002171_pt1 | contig 16510 bp, 11 predicted proteins | sample ArcticOcean_MG_C_7_FD_88736 | JGI IMG/M metagenome (GOLD analysis project Ga0115003, IMG submission 88736) | Marine microbial communities from western Arctic Ocean - ArcticOcean_MG_CB11_88 | ecosystem: Environmental > Aquatic > Marine > Oceanic | place: Arctic Ocean: Canada Basin | collected... | reverse complement strand
GGCCCTTTTGTGCCTGGCGAGAGGTGATGGCTGCGGTCAGCGTCGTCTTACCGTGATCGACGTGACCAATCGTGCCCACGTTAACGTGAGGCTTAGTACGCTCGAATTTTGCTTTGCCCATTCTTTTCTCTTCCTTGATCGTTAGATCGTTAGTTCTGTTTTTCTTGTCGAGCCGGCTCCCCGCGGAGCCTTCAGCCCAGAGTGCGTTCCGCACTCTGGTAAACAGCGCGTTAGGCGCTCAGGAAACTGTCATGCGTAAGGATTAATGATCGACTGAAGCAACGTGTCTGGAACCTGCGAGTAATGAGCGAATTGCATGGTGTAGCTCGCCCTGCCCTGAGTCATGGACCGGACACTGCTTACGTATCCAAACATTTCCGCGAGCGGGACGTCGGCCTTGACGACCTGGTATTGGCCGCGCATTTCGATGCCCTTGATCTGGCCGCGACGCCCATTCAGGTCTCCCTGTACTGCACCGCGAAAGTCTTCAGGTGTAACGACTTCGACCTTCATGATCGGCTCAAGAAGAACGGGCGACGCCTTTGCTAGACCATCGTTCGCCGCCATCGAAGCTGCGATACCGAAGGCGCGATCCGAAGATTCCGTCTCGTGAGCCTGGCCATTCACGAGGCGCATCCGAACGTCCATCACCGGGTAGCCACCGAGATGACCGCTATCGATCGACTCACGGCAGCCCTGCTCGACCGCTTCGATGAACTCGAGCGGAATAGCACCCGCGGACACCGCATTTTCGAACGCGAAACCAGAGCCGGTTTCGCCGGGCTCGACTTCGATCGTCACGATCGCAAATTCGCCCGCACCGCCGGTCGGGTGCTTGATGTATTCGCCAACGCCCGAAGCGGCAGCGGAAATTGTTTCTTTGTAGGCGACCTGGGGTCGGCCCACGTTCGCATCGACGCCGAACTCGCGAAGGAGTCGATCGACGATGATTTCGAGGTGGAGCTCGCCCATGCCCGAGATGATCATCTGGCCGGTCTCGGCATCCGTGGACACCTTGAACGAGGGATCTTCGATCGCGAGGCGGTCAAGTGAAACGCCAAGCTTGTCCATATCGGCGGTCGCCTTAGGCTCGATCGCGATCGAGATGACGGGTTCCGGAAAGTCCAGAGACTCAAGGATCAGCGGAGACTTCGCGGAGCAAAGCGTATGACCCGTTGCGACGCCCTTGAGGCCTACCGCCGCGACGATGTCGCCAGCGTAGACTTCTTCGACTTCCTGGCGCTTGTTCGCGTGCATTTGAAGGAACTTGCCAACGCGTTCCTTATTGCCCGTAGAAGCGTCGAGAAGTCCTTCGCCGGCCTTCGCCGTGCCTGAATAGACGCGGAGGTAAGCGAGGCTACCCGCGTGCTTGTCGGATTGAATTTTGAACACGAGCGCCGAGAAGGGCTCGTCGTCTGACGCCTTGCGCGTAACGACCTGTGCAGGCTCACCGTCGCGTGCGTTCTTCGGGCCCTTCTTCTTCGTCGAGACGGCTTCGCCTTCTACGGAGGGCACGTCGAGGGGCGAAGGTAGGTAGTCAACGACACCGTCAAGCAGAGGCTGTACCCCCTTGTTCTTGAAGGCGCTGCCACAGAAAACCGGGACGATGTCCAGATTGAGAGTGCTGCGGCGAATCGCGGCGCGGAGATCTTCAACTGAGACGTCTTGTTCGTCGAGGAACTTGGCCATGATTTCGTCATCGAAGTCGGCAAGTCGCTCAATGATGTGCTCGCGAGCGAGCTCCGCATCATCCACGAGGTCGGCCGGGATTTCGTCGGACCGGAACTCAGCGCCAAGGCTTTCGTCGTCCCAGAAGAAGGCCTTCCGCGACAACAAATCAACGACACCCGAGAACGCATCTTCCGAGCCAATCGGCAGCTGCAAAGGCAGCGGCCGGGCTTCCAGACGGTCCTCGATCATCGAGACCACGTTGTCAAAATCAGCACCCATTCGATCCATTTTATTCACGAAAGCTATGCGTGGAACCTGATACCGGTCAGCTTGTCGCCAGACCGTCTCTGATTGAGGCTCCACGCCACCGACCCCACAAAAGACAGCAACTACGCCGTCTAAGACCCGAAGCGAGCGTTCAACTTCTACTGTGAAGTCGACGTGCCCAGGTGTGTCGATGATGTTGATTCGATGGTCCTTCCAACTGCAGGTTGTGGCAGCAGAGGTAATCGTGATCCCCCGCTCTTGTTCCTGCTGCATCCAGTCCATCGTCGCCGCGCCGTCGTGAACTTCTCCAATCTTGTAGTTTACGCCCGTGTAGAAAAGAATCCGTTCGGTCGTCGTTGTCTTGCCAGCATCGATGTGAGCCATGATGCCGATGTTTCTTGTGTCTGAGAGCTGAGAGCTTCGAGCCATCGATCTTTCCGCCGGCGCCCTCGCCTTGTCGTTCCTTAGTTGCCCTGCGCGTCCGCGCATTCAATCGAGCAACTTATTGGCCCGCTCTCTCAAACCTTTGCGACCGCCCAAAGCTCCCACCCTCCACTTATCCAGCAAGCGTCGGGTAAGCCGCGCAGCACTTACCATCGATAATGGGCAAATGCCTTATTGGCCTCAGCCATTCGATGGGTGTCTTCTCGCTTCTTGACCGCTTCGCCGCGTTCGTTAGCAGCGTCGATGATCTCGTTCGCGAGACGTTCTTTCATGCTCTTACCAGGCCGTGATGCCGAGTACTGAACCAGCCAGCGCATGGCGAGCGAGTTCGCTCGGTTCGGCGAGATCTCGATCGGCACCTGATACGTGGCACCACCGACACGTCGACTCTTCACTTCGAGTCGCGGACGAATATTGTCGAGCGCTCGGCGGAACATCGCCAACGGATCACTGCGCATCTTGTTTTCGATTTCTTCGAAGGCGCCGTATACGATGTTTTCGGCGGTGCTCTTCTTACCGTCACGCATGATGACGTTAATGAAGCGGCCAATCGTCTGGTCTCCATGCTTGGAGTCCGGAATAGTTTGGCGCTTCGGTACCTCGCGTCTACGCGGCATGAGGATTCCCTTTTCTTGGTCTTACTTGACGTCATGGTGGATGGCCTAACAGCCGCGTCCGCCTAACGCACGAAAACCGGACTGCGCAGCATTGCGCGAAACCGGCCTTCGTAGATTCAAATCACTTGGGGCGCTTGGCACCGTACTTGGAACGGCCCTGGTTACGTCCATCGACGCCGGTCGCATCAAGCGAGCCGCGAACGATGTGATAACGAACACCCGGGAGATCCTTAACACGACCACCGCGAACGAGGACGACCGAATGCTCCTGGAGCGTATGGCCTTCACCGCCGATATAGGCGTTAACTTCGTTGCCATTCGTCAGGCGCACACGGGCAACCTTTCGAAGTGCGGAGTTAGGCTTCTTCGGAGTTGCCGTAAACACGCGCAGACAAACGCCGCGTCGCTGGGGGCAACTCGTGAGGTCGGGGGACTTCGATCGCGAAGCTTTCGGCTTGCGACCCTTACGAATGAGCTGTTGGATTGTCGGCATGGGGCCGTGCGAACTCCTACTGCTAAGTCTTCTCGGAACCGACAACGTTGATGTGGTTGATACCCACGCTGCCTGTTCACTGAATTGAATCGAATTAAATTGATTGAGCGCTTCTTCTAACTTGTTTCGTTTGTTTCGAATCAGCGCACGCGCGATGTTTCCACGCGCTAAACCCATCATTTGGTCACGCTTCGGATTTCAGAGACAGCACGACCCCGTGATCCCGTTTCTCAATTGCGAAGAGACCGGAGCTAAGCTCGGGCCACCTCTCCGTAAAACTGGAAACGAACCGCGGGGTTGAATCATCCGGGTTCCTGAAGCGGCGGGAATTTATGCCGCCTGCGGGGCGGTGTCAACTAGCGAAGGCCCCACATGCGCAACGAGTGCATTTTCCCTCAAAATAGTTGCCCTATTTCAGCCCTTTCAATCAGAAACGCCCCCACCCGACCAAGTCAGATGAGGGCGTTTAGTCTGTTTAGCGACCCCTGTGGATGCTGATGCCTCAGGGTCTTCCTTGGCGGATGTCGTCAGACCAACTTCACCCTCGACTCAATCGAGCCCAAGACTGCTTGATCTGGCTATCTCTGCCCTAGCTCTCGAATGCTCCGCCATCGACTGGCGCGGCCGGGCTTGCGAAGAGACCGGCTACAGGAGCCTCGCCTTCCGGAGTCGCTGCTTGGTCGTCCGCAAAGGACGGCTCGGCTGCGACTTCGCCAGACTCAGCCGTCTGAAACTCGAAGCCTTCCGGCATTTCGACTTCGATCCCTGTGTTGTGGTAATGGCTAAGGCCCGTACCTGCAGGAATCAGACGCCCCATGATCACGTTTTCCTTGAGACCGCGGAGATAGTCGTTCTTGCCCCAGATCGCGGCTTCCGTGAGAACCTTTGTGGTCTCCTGGAACGACGCTGCCGAGATGAAGGATTCAGTCGATAGACTTGCCTTCGTAATGCCTAACAACTGTGTTTCTGCCGTCGGGACCTGCTTGTCCTCTTCCTCGAACTGAGCAACGAGCTCTCGGAAAGCAGCCTTCTCGACCTGCTCCCCGATCAGCCAGTCCGAATCGCCCGGATCCACGATCCGAACCTTTCGAACCATCTGGCGCACGATGGTCTCGATGTGCTTGTCATTGATCTTCACACCCTGCAGGCGGTAGACCTCCTGCACTTCGTCGACGAGATACTTCGCGAGCTCCTTCTCGCCCTTGATCTTGAGGATGTCATGGGGGTTCGAAGAACCGTCCATCAACGCCTCACCGGCACGCACTCGATCGCCTTCGTGGACGCTCACGTGCTTGCCCTTCGGAATCAAAAATTCCTCGGGTTCGCCCTCGTCCGGCGTCACGATCACACGGCGCTTGCCGCGGGAGTCGGCACCGAAGGACACGATGCCGTCGATCTCAGAGACTACGGCGCATTCCTTAGGCTTTCGCGCTTCGAAGAGCTCTGCCACACGGGGCAGACCGCCCGTAATGTCCTTCGTCTTCGAGGCCTCTCGAGGAATCTTTGCGACGACCTGGCCGGCCGTAACTTCCTCGCCCTCGGTCACCGAGAGATAGGCACCTACAGGCAGCAGCGACGAAGTTTCCGAGTCGCCCTCATGCTCGAGGATCGTAATCTGCGGTCGCAGCGAAGCGTCCTTGGCTTCGATAATGACCTTCGATGAGACGCCGGTGAAATCATCCACCTGCTCCTGCATCGTGCCACCTTCGATGATGTCATTGAACTGAACGCGTCCACGCATTTCCGAAAGAATCGGGCTTGCAAAGGGATCCCAGTCGAGCAGCACTTCGCCTACGCGAACCGTGGCGCCTTCCAGGACCTTAAGCGTCGCGCCGTAGACGACCGGATGACGTTCCTTCTCACGGCCACTCGCATCCATGATGCCGACTTCACCGTTTCGAGTCATGACGGTCTGTCGACCTTCATTATCGACAACGGTTCGGATGTTATGCAGCTTAACCATGCCCTCACTCGCGGCTTCCGCGTGTGACTGCTCGGCTCGACGCGTTGCCGCGCCACCAATATGGAAGGTCCGCATAGTCAGCTGCGTTCCAGGCTCACCAATCGACTGCGCGGCAATAACGCCCACCGCTTCACCGAGGTTAACCATCGTGCCCCGCGAGAGATCACGGCCGTAGCACTTCACACAGACGCCGAAGCGGCTGGCGCAGGTCAGGACCGACCGAATCTTCACGCTCTCGATACCCGCATTTTCCACGGCTCGCACACTAGCTTCGACGATTTCTTCGCCACCGACGAGGAGCAACTCGCCCGTCAAAGGATCATGCACATCTTCGAGAGCTGTTCGACCGAGAATACGCTCTCCGAGCGCCTCAACGATCTCGCCCGCTTCGATGAGCGATGCAGTCTCGAGTGCGTCTTCGGTTCCACAATCCTGCTCGCGGATGATCACGTCCTGAGACACATCAACCAAGCGTCGTGTTAGGTAGCCCGAGTTCGCTGTCTTCAGAGCCGTATCCGCGAGGCCCTTACGAGCACCGTGAGTAGAGATGAAGTACTGGAGAACCGAGAGACCTTCGCGGAAGTTTGACGTAATCGGCGTTTCGATAATCGCGCCTGAAGGCTTGGCCATAAGGCCTCGCATCCCCGCCAACTGCCGCATCTGCTGCGCCGAACCACGCGCACCCGAGTCCGCCATCATGTAGATGTTGTTGAAACTCGGGACCGTCGTTTCATTGCCGTCGTCGTCGACGATCGTATCCGTCGCAATACCGTCGAGCAGCTGCTGTGTGATCAGCTCCGTGGCTTGCGCCCAGATGTCGACCACCTTGTTGTAGCGCTCGCCGTCCGTGATCAGACCTTCCTGGTACTGATCCTGGATCTGATTGACCTCTTCCGTCGCCTCAGCGAGGAATCGCTCCTTGTCCGGCGGGATCCGCATATCATCGATGCAGATCGACATGCCAGCGCGCGTTGCGTTGCGATACCCGAGAGTTCGCAGTGCATCAGCAAGAAGCACCGTCGCCTTATTGCCCATGCGGCGGTAGCACTGATCGATCAGCTCACCGAGAGCCTTCTTGTCCATCACTTGATTGACAAATTCGAACGGGATGTCCTTCGGCACGACTTCGCGCATCAGAATGCGGCCGGTCGTCGTCGTCGTCATCTCGCCGTTGATCGGCACTTCGATGGAGGCGTGAATATCGAGAACGCCCGCGTCATACGCGACGATGACTTCCTCTTCAGTTGCGAACCGCATGCCCTCGCCATGAACGCCAGCGCGTTCACGGGTCATGTAATAACAGCCGAGCACGATGTCCTGTGTCGGGCCAATGACCGGGCGGCCAGTTGCCGGGCTGAGAATGTTATTCGTCGACATCATCAGCACGCGCGCTTCGATCTGCGCTTCGACCGAAAGCGGTACGTGGACCGCCATCTGATCGCCGTCGAAGTCCGCGTTGAACGCGGCGCAAACGAGCGGGTGAAGCTGAATCGCCTTGCCCTCGATCAGCATGGGCTCGAAAGCCTGCATGCCGAGCCGATGCAGCGTAGGTGCGCGGTTAAGGAGAATCGGATGCTCCTGGATCACCTCAGCAAGAATGTCCCAAACCTCGGGGCGTTCGTGCTCAACCATCTTCCGCGCGGCCTTAATGGTCGTCACGAATCCCTGCTGCTCGAGCTTGGAATAGATAAAGGGCTTGAAGAGCTCGAGTGCCATGCGGTTTGGAAGGCCGCACTGATGTAGGCGGAGTTCCGGACCCACGACGATCACCGATCGACCCGAGTAATCAACGCGCTTACCAAGCAAGTTCTGTCGGAATCGACCGGACTTGCCCTTGAGCATGTCCGAGAGACTCTTCAGCGGGCGCTTGCTCGGCCCCGTGATGACCCGACCGCGACGGCCGTTATCAAAGAGTGCGTCCACCGCTTCCTGAAGCATTCGCTTTTCATTGCGGATGATGACTTCAGGCGCGTTCAGCTCCTGGAGTCGCTTCAAACGATTATTGCGGTTGATTACGCGGCGATAGAGATCGTTCAAGTCTGACGTCGCAAAGCGACCGCCATCGAGCGGAACGAGCGGGCGAAGGTCGGGCGGGATGACCGGCACGATCTCGAGGATCATGAACTCCGGGTTATTGACCTCAGACTCGCGGAACGCGTCGAGCACCTTAAGGCGCTTCGCGATCTTCTTGCGCTTGGCTTCCGAAGTCGCCTCTCGCATGTCTTCGCGCAGTCGCGTGCACTCGCCTTCAATATCGAGTTCCTGCAAGAGTCGACGAACCGACTCAGCACCGATACCGACTTCAAATGCGTCACGACCGTACTGCTCGCGCAGTTCAATGAGGCGCTCGTCCGTAACGAGTTCGCCCTTCTCAAGCTCCGTGTCCTTGGGATCAAGAACGACATGCGCTTCGAAGTAGAGGACCTTCTCGAGGTCACGCAAGGTGATCTCGAGAATGTTGCCGATGCGCGAGGGCAGCGACTTCAGGAACCAAATATGGGCCACCGGAGAAGCCAGCGTGATATGCCCCATGCGCTCGCGGCGTACCTTGGACTGGATAACTTCAACGCCGCACTTTTCGCAGACGACGCCACGATGCTTCATGCGCTTGTACTTGCCGCAATTGCATTCGTAGTCCTTTACGGGACCGAAGATCTTCGCGCAGAACAGCCCATCCCTCTCGGGCTTGAATGTCCGATAGTTGATGGTCTCAGGCTTCTTCACTTCACCAAATGACCACTCTCGGACCTTGTCCGGAGACGCGAGCGAGATTCGAAGCGAATCAAACGCCAACGGGTCTTTGGGCTTCTCGAAGAGATTGTAGAGATCGCGCATATTCATCCCCCCTAACGGGTCCCCGACTAATGTCGTCGAGGTCTGACTCGTGCGCGGCCAGAAGCCGCGCACGCGTGTAAAGAGAAAACCGAAAACGGCTCGGGGCCGGCGGCCCCGCTTCGAATCAGGTCTCCTCTCTCATCTCAATATCAAGCCCAAGCGCCTGGAGCTCCTTGACGAGGACGTTGAAGCTCTCCGGCAAGCCGGGCTCCAGCGTGTTCTCGCCCTTCACGATCGATTCGTAGATGCGGGTTCGACCCTGAACATCGTCAGACTTGACCGTCAAGAACTCCTGCAGGGCAAAGGCGGAGCCGTAGGCTTCAAGCGCCCACACTTCCATTTCGCCGAGTCGCTGACCACCGAACTGCGCCTTACCACCCAGCGGCTGCTGAGTGACCAAGCTGTACGGGCCAATCGACCGAGCATGCATCTTGTCATCCGCCAAATGGTGGAGCTTCAGCATGTAGATCGTGCCGATCGTGACATCACGATCGAAGGGCTCTCCCGTTCGACCATCGAAGAGCACCATCTGACCTGAGGTCGGCAGCTCCGCTCGCTCGAGTTCCGCCTTCACGTCTGCCTCGCTCGCCCCATCAAACACGGCCGTACCCATATGGATGCCGCGCTTAATGTCCTGAGCCATGGACATGATGGCTTCCTCGGAAGCGCCGCCGATCATCTCGGCGATCTCATCGTCTTTGTAGATCTCCTGGAGCTTCTTCCGAACCTCCTCGGTCGTCGCCCTCTGCTCCATCATGCGTTCGATCTTGCGACCGAGACCATGAGCGGCCCATCCAAGATGGGTCTCCAGGATCTGCCCGATGTTCATGCGCGAAGGCACGCCTAACGGGTTCAGCACGATGTCGACGGGCGTGCCGTCAGCCATGTAGGGCAGGTCTTCTTCCGGAAGGATCCGGGAGATAACGCCCTTATTGCCATGGCGACCAGCCATCTTGTCACCAACAGAGAGCTTTCTCTTAATGGCGAGGTAGACCTTGACCATCTTGAAGACGCCCGGCGGAAGCTCGTCGCCCTTCTTAAGGCGAGCAATCTTCTCATCGAAGACGGCCTTGATGACCATGGCCTGATCTTCCACGTGGTGGAAGACGCGATCGACCTGCTCCTGCGTCTTGGCATCCGTCACCTGAATTTCTCGCCATCGCCGATCAGGGATCTGCGAGATGACTTCTTCCGTGACGGTGTCTCCGGACTGGAGCCACTGGATGTCCTTGCGTTCGTCTGCAACTCGGTTGGCCGTCTGCTTACCGACGATCAACTCGCGCACGCGATTGAAGGCGCTCTTCCGAATGATCCGGATCTCGTCTTCTTGGTCCTTTCGAAGGCGTTCGATCTCCGCCTCTTCCAGAGCCTTCGCGCGCTCGTCCTTCTCCACACCGCGACGAGAGAAGACCTGAGCCCCGATGATCGTACCCGTGACACCCGGCGGCACGCGAAGCGAGGTATCTCGCACATCGCCTGCCTTCTCGCCGAAGATCGCGCGCAGTAGGCGCTCTTCCGGTGAGAGCTGGGTCTCGCCCTTCGGCGTGATCTTGCCGACGAGGATGTCGTCCGAGTGAACCTCGGCGCCGATGCGGATGATGCCCGCCTCATCGAGGTCGCGCAGTGCGTCCTCGCCGACATTCGGGATATCCCGAGTGATGTCTTCCTTACCAAGCTTCGTGTCTCGGGCGACGCATTCGAACTCTTCGATATGAATCGAAGTGAAGTAGTCGTCCTTAACAATACGTTCGGAGATGAGGATCGAGTCCTCGAAGTTGTATCCGCCCCAAGGCATGAACGCGACCGTGACGTTTTGGCCAAGGGCCATCTCGCCGCGATCCGTCGCCGGACCATCTGCGATCACTTGCCCGGCCTTGACGCGGTCACCCGCCTTCACGATCGGACGCTGATTGATGCACGTATTCTGGTTCGAGCGCTGATACTTGATCAGGTTAATGATGTCGACATTGCTGCCGGTGCCATCGTCCTCATCGGGCTTCAGCACGATACGACCCGCGTCAACAGCCTCGACCCGACCGTCTCGCTTAGCAACGACCGTCACACCGGAGTCGCGGGCCACAACCGCTTCCATGCCCGTTCCGATGAGTGGTGCGCGCGTACGAAGCAGCGGCACCGCCTGGCGCATCATGTTGGATCCCATGAGCGCGCGGTTTGCATCATCGTTCTCAAGGAACGGAATCAGCGAAGCCGCAACGGACACCAGCTGGTTAGGCGACACATCCATCATGTCGACTTCTTCCGGCGGGATCATCTCGAATTCACCCTGCTTACGCGCAGAGATACGATCATTCACGAACGAACCATCTTCGTCGAGCACCGCATTCGCCTGGGCGATTGCCATACGCTCTTCGTCGAGGGCCGACAGGAATTTCACTTCCTTCGTGACCTTGCTGTTTTCCACCTGTCGGTACGGCGTCTCAATAAAGCCCATACCGTTCACGCGGGCGAAGGTCGACAGTGACGCAATCAGACCAATATTAGGTCCTTCCGGCGTCTCAATCGGGCAGATGCGACCGTAATGCGTCGGGTGCACATCGCGCACTTCGAAGCCTGCTCGCTCCCGCGTTAGGCCACCCGGGCCAAGCGCCGACAAGCGGCGCTTATGGGTCACCGACGAAAGCGGATTCGTCTGATCCATAAACTGCGAGAGCTGACTCGATCCGAAGAACTCCTTGATGACCGCCGAGACGGGCTTGGAGTTGATCAGGTCGTGCGGCATGAGCGTTTCGATCTCCTGGAGGCTCATGCGCTCCTTGATCGCTCGCTCCATACGAACCAGTCCGATTCGGTACTGATTCTCAAGCAACTCTCCGACCACGCGAACGCGACGATTTCCGAGATGGTCGATGTCGTCGACCTTCTTCGTGAGATCCGTTCCGTTCTTGAGGTCGACCAGGTACTTAACCGCAGACAGAATGTCGTGTCGGCGCAGGGTCGGAAGATCGCCAAGAGCGATGTTCTCACCTGCGTTGTTGACACCCGTCGGGTAGTACTCGAGCTGCTCGTCACCATCAAACTCAAGCTTGTGGTTCAACTTGATGCGGCCGACTTTCGAGAGGTCGTAGCGCTCAGCATTGAAGAACAAGTTGTTGAACAGGTTGGTCGCGGTATCGAGCGTCGGCGGATCGCCCGGACGCAAGCGCCGGTAGATCTCAATGATCGCCTCGTCCTGAGAAACCGTCTTGTCCGCGAGCAGCGTGTCGCGAAGGGCAGTGCCCGTCGTGATCGGATCGAGGAAGAGCAGCGGGAACTCGAGGATGTTGCGCGACTTAAGATCGTCGAGATGTGCCTCGGTGATCTCTTCGTTGCACTCGACGATGACTTCACCGGTCTCCTCGTCGACGATGTCGATCGGGGCTACGCGCTTCACTGCATCGATGCGGATCAGGTCGTCCTGGCCGACTTGGATCCATTCGAGATTGGCTGCGCGGATCTTCCGAGCCGCGGCCTTCGTGAACTTTTTGTCCTTGCGAACAAGAACGTTGCCCTCGTCATCTTTGACCTCACGCGTACAGCGCTGGCCAATCAGACTTTCCGGCTCCGTCTTCTTGTAGATCTTCCGACCGTCGAGCTTGATGGTCTCGCTCGGGTAGAAGTGCTGGAGTAGCTCTTCGGGCTGGTAGCCCAGAGCCTTCAGCAGGACCGTGACATGAATCTTGCGGCGTCGATCGATGCGCGCATGAACGATGTCTTTGTGGTCGTACTCAATATCGAGCCATGACCCGCGATACGGAATCACACGACACGAGTAGATCTTCTTGCCGGCCGCGCTGGCCGTCGTCGAGATCGAGGTGTCGTAGAAGATCCCAGGGGAGCGATGGAGCTGCGAAACGATGACGCGCTCCGTCCCGTTGATCACGAAGGTGCCGTTCTCGGTCATGATCGGGATTTCCCCGAAGTAGACCTCCTGCTCCTTCACGTCGCGAATCGTCTGGGAACCTTCGGCGTCATCCCAAGCAACGAGTCGAATCGTCACCTTGAACGGCGCGGCGTAGGTCATGCCTCGCTGGAGGCACTCCTGGACGTCGTACTTCGGCTGTTCGAGGGCGTAGCCCACGAACTCGAGCGAAGCCGTGTCGTTAAAGTCCCTAATCGGAAAGACCGAGTTAAAGACAGCTTGCAGGCCGACACTCTCTCGCTTCTCCATATCGATACCGGTCTGGAGAAAGCGTTCGAATGATTCCTTCTGGATCTCAAGCAAATTCGGGATATCGATAATCCGCGGAATATGCGAGAAGGATTTTCGGACACGGGGCGCAAAGTCGGAAAAATTGGTCTCAGGCACGAGTGCAGTCACCCTCCTGTGTAGCCTTCGGGTTTCACGGACCACTCTTCCGCAAAACTTTGAGGCTTGACCTACGGCACACGGCAGAACCGGCCCCATCCCTAACGAGAATGAACCGAACCCACCGCACTATTCGAACGACGCGAGCGGTGCGCCATCCCTTCCCTCTTCCTCACGATCGGGTTCACAAGTGAACACGATTCGCGAAGCCGAGGGGGTCAAACAACTTGCATCAAACCCTGCCGCCCTCTTCCGCAAGGGAAGATCGGGCGGCGGGATTCGAGAGCAAGAAGATTTCTACTTGACGTCGACCTGACCGCCGGCTTCCTCGATCTTCTTCTGGATCTCGGCAGCCTCGTCCTTCGGCACGCCTTCCTTGATCGACTTCGGAACGCCTTCAACAAGTTCCTTGGCTTCCTTGAGACCAAGACCCGTGATGGCACGGATTTCCTTGATCACCTGGATCTTCTTGTCGCCGAAGGAGATCAGGATGACATCAAAGTCGTCCTTGGCTTCCACTTCTTCGCCGCCGGCCGGGCCAGCTGCTGCTGCAACTGCGACCGGTGCTGCTGCCGAAACGCCCCACTTCTCTTCGAGAAGCGTCGAAAGCTCAGCCGCTTCGATGACCGTCAAGCCGGACAGGGTGTCCACGATTTCGTTGAGATCCGCCATTTTCCTATTCCTTATTCTGGGCGGTGCAAGCGAATGCTCAGCACTCTCCCGCCCGGGTAAATTGAGCCTATGGGCATATAACCTTGCCCTTGAGCTCTAACTGTTCCGACCGCTGCCTTCTCGGTGGCGGCCAATCCGTTAAATCGAGGCCTAACATTTCGTCCGCAAGACGAAAGGCCTCGCACCATTCTTTGAGAACTACTCGCCGCCCTCAGAAGCCTTGGCCGACATGACCCGCGCAATCTGCGCACCAGGCTCGTTGAGAAGCCGCACCAGCTTGGTCGCCGGGGCTTGCAACAGTCCCACGATCTTTCCACGCAGCTCATCGAGCGACGGGAGAGTCGAGAGATGCTGGACACCCGAGGCGTCGAGCACCTCACCATCAAGCACGGCACCGCGCAATTCGAACTGCTCGTTGGCCTTCGCGTAGTCCACAAGGGTCTTCGCGAGAGCTACCGGATCTCCAAAGGAAATGGCGATCGAGGTCGTGCCTGTGAAATGTTCCTGAAGTCCTTCAGCAGGACCGCCTTGCGAAGCGAGTCGCAGGACTGAGTTCTTCGCGACGCGGAATTCCGCATCACTTGAATCTGCCTTGCGAAGACCGCCGCGAAGCGCCTCCATCTGCAGGACGCCGAGACCGCGGTAATCCGCAACGAACACGCTGGTAGCGCGCTCGAACTTATCCTTGAGCTCAGTGACCTGATCTTCTTTTTGCTGTCGAGTCAACATCGATGTGTCCTCTGCTCCTTCTAGCCGCTCAGAATTCCTTGAGCGGGCTGGAGGGATCGACCTTGAAGCCGGGACCCATGGTTGACGAGACAGAAACCTTCTTCATATAGGTGCCCTTGGTCGATGCGGGCTTGGCCTTGAGGACCATGTCGAGCAGAGCCGACGCGTTCTCCCAAAGCTTCTCCCCTTCGAAGGAAACCTTGCCTATGCCGCAGTGGATAATGCCGGCCTTATCGACGCGGTACTCCACCTTACCAGCCTTCTGATCGCGAACTGCTGCGCCGACGTTAGGCGTCACGGTTCCGAGCTTCGGGTTAGGCATCAGGCCACGAGGACCAAGCACTCGACCGAGTCGACCCACAACACCCATCATGTCGGGCGTTGCAATCACGCGATCAAACTCGAACCAACCCTCTTGGATTTTCTTAGCCAGATCGTCGCCACCCACGTGATCGGCGCCGGCGTCGCGAGCTTCCTGCTCTTTGTCACCCTTCGCGAAGACGAGTACGCGGGTATCTCGACCCACGCCGTTCGGCAGCACGATCGCGCCACGAATCATCTGATCCGCGTGCTTCGGGTCAACACCCAGGTTGATCGCGATATCGACGGTCTCGTCGAACTTCGCGGTCGGTGCGTCTCTCACCTGCTGAAGTGCGTCCTTCAGCGAGTAAAGCTTGTCCAAATCACGAGTTTCTTCGGCCTTCAGGTAACGCTTACTTTGCTTCGGCATCGCGTCAGCCCTCCACTTCCAGGCCCATAGATCGCGCAGTGCCTGCGATGATCTTGAGTGCCTGTTCGGGGTCGAATGCGTTGAGATCGTCCTTCTTGGTCTCAACGATTTCGAGCAACTGCGCCTTTGTCACCGTACCAACCTTGTTTCGGTTCGGTTCGCCAGAGCCTTTTTTGATCTTGGCCGCAATCTTGAGCAGCACTGCCGCCGGGGGCGACTTCAGAACGAAGGTGAAACTTCGATCCTGATAGATCGTGATTTCGGCCGGAATGATCAGGCCGTTCTTGTCCTGCGTCCTGGCGTTAAACGCCTTGCAGAACTCCATGATGTTAACGCCGTGTTGACCGAGTGCCGGTCCGACTGGCGGCGCTGGATTCGCCTGCCCAGCGGGGCACTGCAGCTTTACGACTGCCATTACCTTTTTAGCCACTGTTTATTGTTCTCCTCACCACTGGCGGTCCACGATTGGGCTGTGCCCTATCTCCCGCTCACCGTTGGCTGTAATCAGCGAAGCAAATCGCTCCGCTGGCCACCTATGACATGTTCCGTCCTAGGCCTTTTCCACATTCGTGTAGTCCAGAACAACCGGCGTTGCGCGCCCGAAAACCTGAACCATTACACGAAGCTTTTCTTTGTCTTCCAGGACTTCATCAATGAAGCCCGCAAAATTTGCGAACGGACCCGTAACAACTCGGACGGCTTCGCCCTCTTCAAAATGAATCAGGGGCTTCGGCTTAACCGCGCCTTCCTTAATCCGCTGGGTCATTCGTGCGACTTCTTCATCCGAGATCGGCGGCGGGTCGGTCGCATTGCCGACGAAACCGGTGATCTTCGGCGTGCCCTTTACGACATGCCACGTCTCATCGTTCAACTCCATGTGAACCATGATGTAGCCAGGGAAGAACTTCCGCTTCGAGGTTCGCTTCTGGCCGCCGACCATCTCGACGACGCTCTCCTCGGGAACGAGGACCTCAGCGAATTGCTCATCGAAGCCGGTCGTGCGTGCGCGCTCGAGCAGCGCCTTTTTCGCGCGCGTCTCTTGCCCCGAATAAGTATGAACGATGTACCACCGCATCTTGTCGGTATTGATGGTTCTGGTTTCATCCGAACTGGAGTTCGAATCAGACCCAACTGCTCCCCCACCGGTCGCGCTTCCGCTTGCCGTATCCATCAGCCCAACACCATCTGCATCACACGACTCAGCCCAAAGTCGACGACGCCCAGAAAGGTTGCAATCAGTGCCACGATGACCAGGACGGAAATCGTGCCGTTGACCCACTCAGGCTGTGGGGGCCACGTGATCTTATTGAATTCGCCCTGAACTTCGCTCACGTAGTCTCTCGCTCGGGCAATGATGTTTTGTGATTCTTCGGCCATCGAATCCCCGCTCTTTCTACGTTTAGCTAGGCCGACGCGACTAACGCTCGAACCCAGACCTAACAAATTTCGTTGCGATTCCGAGTTGGCAGGCCCGGAGGGAATCGAACCCCCAACCCCCGGATTTGGAGTCCGGTGCACTACCAATTGTGCTACGGACCTACGAACTCGAATCAAAAGTCGAACCGAAGGCCTCTGTGCTCACTAAAAGCCTCAGAGGCCTTCGCTTTTTCAAAACCTCAGCAGGCCTGCAAAAGAGCTGCAGCAGGCCCAGCTAACGTCCTATTCGATCACTTCGGCTACAACGCCCGAACCCACCGTGCGGCCACCTTCGCGGATGGCGAACCGAAGTTCCTTGTCCATCGCGATCGGTGTGATCAGCTCTACCGTCATTTCGACGTTGTCG
>Ga0115003_10002167_pt1 | contig 16524 bp, 14 predicted proteins | sample ArcticOcean_MG_C_7_FD_88736 | JGI IMG/M metagenome (GOLD analysis project Ga0115003, IMG submission 88736) | Marine microbial communities from western Arctic Ocean - ArcticOcean_MG_CB11_88 | ecosystem: Environmental > Aquatic > Marine > Oceanic | place: Arctic Ocean: Canada Basin | collected... | reverse complement strand
TGAATATCAAGGAAAAAAATTACTAGAAAAATTTAATGTCTGTATTCAAAAAGGGTATGTAGCAAATACTCCTGAAGAAGCTGTTGAATGTGCAAAAAACCTTTCTAATGAAACAGGAACTAAGATTTTTGTTATTAAAGCTCAAATTCATGCTGGTGGAAGAGGGAAGGGTGGTGGAGTAAAAATTGCAAAAAGCTTAGAAGATGTAAAGAGAATATCTTCTGAAATTATAGGCATGAACCTTATAACACCTCAAACTTCTGCAGAGGGAAAATTAGTCAGCAAAGTTCTTGTTGCTGAGGATGTTTACTATGACGGGGATTCAGATAGAAAGGAATTCTATATTTCAGTTCTTTTAAATAGATCGTCATCAAAAAATATGATTGTTTATTCAACTGAAGGTGGTGTTGATATTGAAGCTGTTGCAGAGAATACTCCTGATTTAATATTTAATGAAGAAATTGATCCTGGGATAGGTATTCTTCCTTTTCAGGCAAGAAAAATTGCTTTTAATCTTGGTTTAGAAGGTTTGTCATTTAAAAATATGACTAAGTTCGTTACTAGTCTATATAACGCTTATTCAAAATCTGATGCATCCTTATTTGAAATAAATCCAGTTTTAAAAGCTTCTGATGAAAAAATAATAGCTGTAGACTCCAAAGTTACGATTGATGAAAATGCTCTTTATAGACACAAGGATTATGAGTCTATGAGAGATTTAAATGAGGAGAATCCAGTTGAAGTTGAGGCTAGAGAAAATGGCTTAAACTATGTTGACTTAGATGGTAATGTAGGTTGTATGGTTAACGGTGCGGGCTTAGCAATGGCTACTATGGACTTGATTAAATTAGCAGGAGGTGAACCTGCAAACTTCTTAGATGTAGGAGGAACTGCCGACTCAGACAGGGTTGAAAAAGCATTCAGACTTATCTTAAAGGACGCTAATGTCAAAGCTATTCTGGTTAATATATTTGGTGGAATAGTAAGATGTGATCGTGTAGCAGAGGGGATAGTTTCAGCATATAAAAACTTAGATAATATTAATGTTCCGATCATAGTTAGACTTCAAGGGACAAATGCAGATAAGGCAAAAGATATTATAGATAGCTCAGGATTAAATGTTCTTACAGCAATAGGCTTTGATGAAGCTGCAAACAAAGTTCAATCCGCCATAAGCTGACATAAAGTCATTCTTTTTTATTTTTTAACGTCATTTTGTCATTTTTTATCAAATGGTATTCTATTTGAATTCTATTTAATGAATTTATAATTCAAAATGTTTAACTAAAAATAAAATTATGAGAATAGTAAAATATAATAATAATAAAGTTTTTCCATCATTAATGAACGAGTTTTTTAATGATGATTTAAGAATGAATGTAATTAATAATAATCATTCTGTTCCATCTGTTAATTCTATTGAAAATGATAATTCTTTTGAAATTGATCTAGCAGTCCCAGGGATGAAGAAAGATGATTTTACAATACAATTAAATGATAAAGTTCTAGTGGTTTCATCTGAAAATACAAATTCTGTTGAGAATAATAGTATGAGTTTGAATGAATTTAATTATTCATCATTTCAAAGATCTTTTATAGTTCCAGAAACTGTTGAACTTGATAAGATTAGGGCTAATTATAAAAATGGAATATTAAAAGTCAAATTACCAAAGAAAAAGGATAGTATTAAAAAGCCTAACAGGGTAATTGATATTAGCTAAAATAGCGTCGTTAATAATCTTTAAATTAGGTGCACATTGTGCACCCAATTTATTTTAATTTATTTTTTAATAAGCCTATTTTATCTCTTAAATCAGCTGCTTTAAGAAAATCAAGTTTTTTTGCTTCACTTTCCATCTCCTTTCTTAGTTCTTTAATTTTAGTCTCTATTTGATTTTTATTATGATAACTCTTAATTTCTTCTTCAAAGTTTTCATAACTAGTACTTACAGTCTCTCCAGTTTGTTCAAAAGTATTGCTAAATCCTTTTTCCACTTGTTTTGGAACTATATTATTCTCAGTATTATATTCTTCCTGTTTCTGTCTTCTATATTTAGTTTCTTCTATAGTCTTATTCATGCTGTTAGTTATAACATCAGCATACATTATAGATTTTCCATTAATATTTCTAGCTGCCCTTCCAATAGTCTGAGTTAAAGATCTATGACTTCTTAAAAAACCTTCTTTATCAGCATCAAGAATTGCTACTAAAGATACTTCTGGAAGATCTAATCCTTCTCTTAATAAGTTTACTCCAACTAAAACATCAAAAATTCCTTTTCTTAAATTCTGCATAATTTCAACTCTATCAAGAGTGTCAATATCACTATGAATATAATTGGCTCTAATTCTAGACTTATGAAGAAACTTTGTTAACTCCTCAGCCATTCTTTTAGTCAATGTAGTTACTAGAACTCTTTCATCTTTTTCAACTCTTTTAAGTATTTCCTCGATTAAATCATCAATTTGATTTTCAGATTTTCTTACTTCAATTATTGGATCTAGAACACCAGTGGGTCTGATAATTTGTTCAACAAATAATCCTTCAGATTTCTTTAATTCATAATCAGCAGGAGTAGCACTCACATATAAAACATTGTTTTGTATATCCTCGAATTCCTCAAATTTTAAAGGTCTATTATCTAGTGCTGCAGGAAGTCTAAATCCATATTCAACTAGATTTTCTTTTCTACTTCTATCTCCTCCATGCATTGCATGTACCTGAGGAATTGTTACGTGGCTCTCGTCTATTACCATTAAATAGTCATCTGGAAAATAATCTAATAAACAAAATGGTCTAGTACCAGCTTCTCTTCCATCCAAATACCTAGAATAGTTTTCAATTCCAGAACAATATCCAAGTTCTTTGATCATTTCAAGATCAAATTCTGTTCTTTCTCTTATTCTCTTAGCTTCAATAGTTTTTTCAATTTCATCAAAATATTTTACTTGTTCATCTAAATCAAATTCTATACTATTAATTGCAGATTTAATGCTAGATTCTGATGTCACAAATATCATTGCAGGAAAAACTCTCAAATTATCTAAATCTTCAATTTTATTTCCAGATAAAGGATCTATTGATTCTATGCTTTCAATTGTGTCTCCAAAGAAATTAATTCTATAATAAATATCTGAATAACTTGGAAATATGTCTACAACATCACCTTTAACAGAGAAACTACCTCTGTTTAACTCATTTATTGATCTTGAATACTGACTTTTAACAAATAAAGTTAGGAGTTTTGAAATTTGAATTTCATCATCAATTGAAATTTCAATTACATGTTTTTTAAATTCACTTGGGTTTCCAATTCCATATATACATGAAACTGAGGCTACAACAATAATATCATTTCTTCCTGATAATAGAGATGAAGTTGCGCTTAGTCTATATTTTTCAATTTGTTCATTTATTGATAAATCCTTTTCTATATATAGTCCAGATGATGGAATATATGCCTCAGGTTGATAATAATCATAATAAGAGACAAAGTACTCAACAGCATTATCAGGGAAAAAGCTTTCAAACTCCGAGTACAATTGAGCAGCTAATGTTTTATTATGAGCTAATACAAGTGTAGGTTTTTGTATTTCTTGTATTACGTTTGCTACTGTAAATGTTTTTCCTGAACCAGTAACTCCTTGAAGAGTAACATGATTATGATTAGTATTGAATGAATCAATAATACTCTTAATAGCTTTTGGCTGGTCTCCAGTGGGCTTAAATTCTGATGTTAGTGAAAAACTCATTAATCTATTTGATTATCGTCGTAATCTACTAGATTATCGTCATAATCTATTTGATCATCATCTATTAGTTCGTCATTATTTGTATTAAAAATATCAGAAGGTGAGATTTTAGGGACATCTCCAATTGAATTCAGACATTCATGTTTTTTATCCATCTCAATAGATTCATCAAAATCATATAACTCAATAAAAAAAGTCCAATAATTTAAAAAGTCATAGATAAAAATCAACTTATCACCTTTAGATATAAAAAAATTAGAGATTGGAGTATTATCCATAATCTTATCTTCTTCGTCAATTTTAAAAATTTTAATTTCGTCTAATTGCTCCCAATTTTCATTTGAATGATGAAATGTTGAAATCTCGGATGAATCAAACCCGAATTCACTAGAAATAATTTTACTAAACTCGATGAGGGTTATATTTGAATCAGTAATTATGTCTCTTAAAACATCTTCCTCAACATTTAATATTATTCTAAATTTTAGTTGCATTTGTTTTTAAATTATATAGTATTAAAAAATAAAATTGTAGCCCAATAATCAATGTTGATATTAACAAGTGTATTGGTTGTGATGTAAGTGGAAAATGAAAATAATACATAATTACTCCAGATACTATTTGAAGACAAATTAAGCTATTTATAATATAAATTAGATTTGATTTCAGATCTATCTCTTTAATTTTTAAGTAAATCACACTATTGATTATAATAATTGCCCAAGAGAAACTTCTGTGAAAATTGAAAGTACCTGTTATATTTTCAATCCATTTATTTTTTTCACTATAATTATACATTTCCATCTGCAGATCAATAAATTTCCTTACCTCAGTTCCTGTTAATACTTGAATTATTAATAATATCATTGAAATTAAAATTAATATCGAAATATTTCTTGGAATATTAATTGGCTTTACTGCCCTGGAAATGGCTAAGATTGAAAATAAAATGAATAAAAGAACTATAGCCATTAACATATGAATAGTAATAGTACTTGCAGTTAAATTACTATCAACTACAGTTTTACCCAGCCATGCTTGAAATAATATTGCTATTAATGATAGAAAAGATAAAAAAGTAATAATCTTCTTACTTTTAAAAAACTTCATCGAATATAGGAAAAGCATCAGGACTGATAATCCCGCTAATGCACCAATTAGCCTATTAATATATTCAATCCATGTATGATAAACATTAAACTTTGAATAGTCATGTTTAGTGTATTTGTTCCAGTTAGACTTATTGAAATCTTTTTTAGAATAAAAATTATTTACAGAATAATAAAGATTTTTATCAATTATAATTATTTGGTTCTTGTTATATTCAGAATTAGGTTTCCATTCTAATTGAGATCTTTCGGTTGGTGGAATTAGAAATCCAAAGCATTTTGGCCAATCAGGGCATCCCATTCCGCTTCCTGTCATTCTAACGATACCTCCCGCAAGAATAACTAGGTAAACTATGATAATTGAAATAAGTGTAATGTTATATGCCTTATTCATTTTTTAAACCTATTGATTCACCAATTTTAAGCATTAACTCAAAAGCTTGATCATAATCATTGATAATTTCACCATCAAGAATTGCATTTTTAATTTTCTCCTTTATCATTCCAATTTCTTTACATGGTTTAATCTTGAAGTGATTCATTATAATTTCACCAGTTATTGGTGGTTGAAAATTCCTTATACTATCTCTTTCCTCTACTGCTTTAATTTTATTTCTAACGATCTTAAAATTATTTTGATATTTTAAAGATTTTTTTACATTCTTAGTTGTTATATCTGCCTCACATAGTGTGAGTAAATCATCCAATGAATCTCCAGAGTCATAAATTAATCTTCTTACAGCTGAATCTGTCACAATATCCTCTGAAATAATAATTGGTCTAGAACTCATCATTACTATTTTTTGAACATATTTTAAAGTTTCGTTTAGTGGAAGGCTAAGTCTTTTAAATATATTTTTAACCATTTTTGAGCCCATATATTCGTGTCCATGAAAAGTCCATCCAATCTTTTTGTCAAATTTCTTAGTAGGGGCTTTACCAATATCATGAAGAAGTGCTGCCCAACGGAGCCAAAGGTTATTTGTATTTTTAGAAATATTATCTACCACTTCAAGAGTATGATAAAAATTATCCTTATGTGTTTGACCTTCAACTTCTTCCACGCCTTTTAATTCAATTAGCTCTGGAATTATTATTTTAAGAAGTTTCATTTTTTCAAGATTTTTAAAACCAGAAGAAGGATTCTGACACATAAGAATTTTATTTATTTCATCTGCAATTCTCTCGGGAGAAAGTATAGTCAATCTATTAGAATTTTCTATAATTGAGTCTTTAGTTTTTTGATCAATATTAAAACCTAATTGACTAGCAAATCTAATAGCTCTTAGCATTCTAAGTGGATCATCTGAAAATGTTTTATTAGGTTCAGATGGAGTTATTATAATCTTCTTTTCAAGATCTTTAAGCCCATCAAAAGTATCAACTAATTCTCCAAACTTATTATTATTTAGTCTTATGGCTAAAGTATTTATAGTAAAATCTCTTCTTAACATATCATCCATAAAGTCACCAGTTTCAATACTAGGATTTCTGCTGTCTTCAGAATATGACTCTTTTCTAGAACCAACAAATTCAATTTGGAAACCTTTAAAGTTTATCATAGCAGTTCCATACCTTTTAAAAATATTGACTTTAGCTTTTGGGTTAATTTTTTTCTGAATGGCTTTAGCTAAATCTATACCTGAACCAATACACATAATATCAATATCTTTCTTGACTGATTTATCAATAATAAGATCTCTTACAAAACCTCCTACTATATATGTCTCAATTTTAAGATCATCTGATGTATCTGAAATAATCTTAAAAATATCATGATCCAGAGAGTTTAGTATTTTTTTTGAATATGATTTCATCTTAATGTTAAAAAGCTCCCATCATCTTGCAACTTTAAAATTCTTGAGGATGAGTTAGAACTTTTATTTTTATCTTGTTTTACTATATAATCAACATTATTTTTAATTCTAGAGCTAATTTCACTAAAATTTAGAGGAATTTTTTCTCCTGATAGATTCGCAGAGGAAGAAACTATAGGCCTCCCTAGAGATTCAATTAAATCTAAACAAAAATCATTGTCAGGGACTCTAAATGCAATTGAATTAGAATCTGCCGTAACATAGCTTGATATTATTTTAGGATTATCAAAAATAAATGTAGTTGGAGCTTCACTAGAAATTTTTTCAAGTTTTTCAACATCTTTAATTGACACATATTCTTCAATCATTTTAAAACTTGAGGCTAAACAAATAAGTGATTTAGAATAGTCTCTATTTTTTATTTTAAAAATTCTTTCAACAGCAATATCAGATAAAGCGTCACAACCTATTCCCCAGATTGTATCAGTTGGGTATAAAACTGTACCTCCAAATTTCAGAACATTTAAAGCATTTATGATTTCGTTATTCAATTTTTAATAATTTTACATGTAAAAGTATTGAATTTAATTCTAAAGACCTTTAATTAAAATATTCAAAAAGTTAGAACCTTGTTAAAAAAAGAACATACAAAATATATTGGTATTGATTATGGAAAAAAGAGAACAGGTATATCTATATCTGATTTTAATAAAGTTATTTCTTTTCCTTTAGATACTATTGAAACAAAAAATTTAATATTCTATTTGAAAGACTTAATTGTCAATGAGAAAATAGAAAAGGTTGTTGTTGGAAAGCCCCTAAAATTAAATAACGAATTACATGAGCTTGAGATTGATATAATTAAATTTATTAAATTAATAAAATCTATTTTCCCGCAGATAATTATCGAAAGAATCGATGAAAGATATACTTCAAAAATTTCTAGCTTAATAATTAGACAATCAGGAATCAATAGAAAAAGCAGAATGAATAAATCAATTATAGATAAAATTAGCGCATCTTTGATTCTGGAGTCTTATTTAATAAAGATGAATAAATGATACATCCAATCTTAGCATATGGTGATCCAATTTTAAAACTAAAAGCAAGTAAGATTAGTTTGGAAGAAACTAATGATTTAGTCCCTTTAATTAATGATCTTTGGGAAACTATGTATAATGCAAATGGGGTTGGAATTGCTGCTCCTCAAATAGGGATTTCTAAAGCTATTTTTGTTGCAGACTTTTCTTTTTTTAAAGAAGAAGAAAATTTTAAAGAAGAAGAATTAATTAACATGCAACAAGTTTTCATTAATCCTGAAATTATTAATGAAACAGGCAATGATTCTAATTATCCTGAAGGATGTCTTAGTATTCCAAATATTTCAGAAAACGTAATAAGAAAAGAAAAACTTAAAATTAACTTCTTTGATAAAAATCTAGAGTCCCAACAAATGATATGTACAGGAATTATTGCTAGGGTAATTCAGCATGAGTTCGATCATCTTCAAGGAATTCTTTTTACAGATAAGCTTTCATATAAAAAGAGAAAATCACTTAAAGAAGAGCTTAATTTAATTTCAAGTGGAAATATTGAAGTGAAATATAAAATGAGTTTCTCCAAAAAATAGAGCTTTATGCACTTTTAATTTTCCTTAATCTCACCTTCCAAAATTCAACCTTTTCATTAATTGATTCAATTTTTGATGAGACATTTTTAAATAATGGATTTTCAATGCTTGAGCTAGAGAAAAATTCTAAATTGTTTTGAAATTGATTTGACTCATCTTCAAGTTCTGATATTTTCCTTTTAATAAACATAATTTTTTTATTAATCTCCTCTGAATCTGCTTTTGATAATTGAAGTTCAAAATCAAAAATTAAATTATTCCTTTCATTTGTTTCTATTTCAAGAGATTTAATAACAGATGATATTTTCTTAAGCATATTATTATTAAGAATTTTCGATGAATTTAAACTAGTTTCTTCCAGTTCATTCCACTCCTGAATTAGTAAATTAAATGCATCTCTTACTTCTTCTGTAGTAAATTTCTTTTTAGTGAATTTTATTTTACTAATAAACTTAGATTTTTCATCATATATTTTTTGTTCATCTATATTTAAATTAATAGCACCTGATTTTAGAATATCATAGTACCTGTTAATAATTGGTTTAAATTCATCCCATAAAGAATTAGAAATTTTTCTTGGAAGATAGCCAACCTTTTTCCACTCTTCTTGAATAGCCTTAAGTCTTCCAGAGTTTTCAGAAATTTTATTTTTTTCAATTATATTTTTAACTTCTTGGATAAGAGCTTTCTTTAGATCTATACTTTTCTTGAGTTCTTTCTTTTGATTTTTGTAGAAATCATTCTTATTAATGTTAAATGCTTTAGTGGCTATTCTAAAATCATCCCAGCTTTTTTTATTCTTATTTCTGTGAAGGTTTTTTATATTTTGAAATTCAACTTTTAATTTTTCAAAATCTTTAATTTTGTTTTGCCAATCGGAATGTGTTTTAGAATTGGATGTTGTCAAATCTTTCATCTTAGCAATCACATTCTGTTTTTTTTCAAAATTCACTTCTTGAACATTTGAAATTTCCTTTTCAAAATCTTGTCTTTTTGAATGAATCTTATGAGAAGCTGCTTGAAATCTAGACCAAAGTTCGTTACTATATTGCCTTGCTACTGGACCTAATTCATTTTTCCATAATCTATGGAGATCATTAAGATCTCTTGAAGCTCTTATAATATCATCAACTTCATCTAATTTTTCAGCTCTTTCAATAATCTTTAATTTTTCTTCGTAATTATGTTTGTAATCAAGATCTTTAAGATCACGGTTTAAGTGAAGAAAGTCGTAGAATTTGTTAACATGATGTCTATATGTTTCCCAAATATTATTTCTATCTGTAATTGGAATTTGACCAACATTATGCCATTCTTCTTTTAGTAATTTAAATTTTGAATATAATTTATTTGAATTCTCATCAACTATGATTAGATCTTTAATTTTTTGAATTAATTCCTCTCTCTTATGAAGATTTTCTTTTTGATTTGAACTTAATTCATTAAAATGTTTTTTCTTTTTATGAGAGTAATTTTTTAAAGTTTGAAAGAATATAGACTCTAATTCTTTAGATTTTTCTGAATCTGAATCAGATTTTTTTAATGATAAGTTTATCTTTGATTTAAGATCTTCAATTTCTTTTCTTTTGTGAAACCATTCTTCAGAATTAATGAAATCTACAAATGAATTTACTAAATCAACCAACTTAGTCTTATTGATCTTAGTCTTTACTTCTTTTATTTCATTTGTTTTCTTAACTGATTTTTTGACATTAGATATTACATTACCATATTGCTTCATCCAGTCCTTATATGCCTTAGTTCTTTTATCCTTTGGCACTTCAGGAATATTTTTAGAATCTGAATTTTGATCACCATGTTTTTCTATCCATTCCTTATATGCCTTAGTTCTTTTATCCTTTGGCATTTCAGGAATTATGTTTTTAACTGGATTTTCAGAATCCGATGAAGACTTTTTCGATTTTATATTCGAGTCTTTCATTAAGTATATTTGATATTAATTATTTATTAAAATTAACAAAAAAAAATTGCAATCCTATTTGATATAATCCGTCCATATTTTCCAGGACATTTCTGCTTGTAACTTTAACATTTCATAACCATTCAAAGTCTTACAGCCAATTTCTTTTCCTTTTTTCATAAAAAGGGTTTCAGATGGATTATAAACTAAATCAAAAAAAATGTTTTCCTTATTAATTAATTCAAATGGTAATTTAGGACATTTATTTATATCAGGATAAGTTCCAAGAGGAGTACAATTGACTATCAATACTTTTTTGGTAAAATCATAATCATCAAGCTCCTTATATGATAAGTATAAATTTGACTTTTGTCTAGAAACAAGACTATAAGGAATATTATTTTTACTACAGAAGTAAGTAATTGTTTTTGCAGCACCTCCAGTCCCTAGAATTAAAACACTTTCAATATCATCTATTTTATTTACTTTAAGTGACTCTGTAAAGCCATATATATCAGTATTATAGCCTATTTTAATTCCATTTTCAAAACAGATAGTATTAACTGCTCCAATTTCTTTAGCTTCATCAGATACTTTATCTAAAAAACTTATAATTTTCTCTTTGTAGGGAATTGTAACATTTAATCCACATAAATTTTTTGAATCAAAAACTTGACTTAAATCATCAATCGATTGGATATCATAATTTTTGTAATCATAATCTGAATATTTATTATTTGAGGAGAATTTTTCAGAAAAAAATTTTCTAGAAAATGAATATTCAATCTTTTTACCAATTAAACCGAATTGCTTTTTATTTTTCAATGCTTATTTGCCAACCTTTCTAATAAAACTACAAACAAAATCCCAATTAAGATGCAAAATAAAGTAATCAGGGTTTCTGTAGATGAAATATCTGGAAAAAACAAAGAGTTATCTCCGTCTATGTTTTTATGTTTCCAAGGCCAAACTCCGAAAAGTGATCCCCCTATAAAACCTACTATGATTGACATTGTTATAGTTTTAAATTTTTTAAGTAAAATGCTTAAAATATTTGATAAAAAGATTAAACCTGATACAGATCCAAGAATGAAAAAAAGTAATACTTTTAAAAGATATAGTCTTTCAGGATCATTAATAAATTCAAAATTAAAGAAAACTATATCAATCAAAGTGAAATAAAGAGCATTTACAGAATCTACCATTATTAAAGTATAGTTACCCATCAGAAGAAGGAAATAGGATCCTGATAACCCAGGTAATATCATTCCTGATATCGCAATCACACCAGAGAAGAAAATAATTAAATTTGTATTTGCTATCTCAATATTATCTGCAAAACTAATCATTAGACCTGCTGAAATTCCAATCATTAGTCCTAAAAAAGACTTTAATTTTATTTTTTCTAATTGATAATAAATAACATAGAATGATCCTAATATCATCCCAAAAAACATTCCAAATACATTTATTTCATAATCTTGAATTAGTCTATCCAATACAAGTGATACGCTAAAAAAGCTTGCTATTACTCCCGAGAAAAGAATAATTAAAAACTTTCCATTAATTTCTTCATAAAAATCTTTAAATCCACGATTAAATAAAATTTTGAAAGAATAAAAGTTAATCTTTTTTATAGAATTTATAAGATCCTCGTATATCCCAGTAATAAAAGCTATAGTACCACCCGACACACCAGGGATTTTATTAACAGCTCCCATAGCTAAACCTTTAAGAAAAAGAAAAAAATACTTATTTAACATCTCTTAGTTTAAAAGAAAATCAGACAAGTAAAGTCTTATTTTCATTGAATTCTGGAAAATACTTAATAAGTTTTTCTGGAACTTGACAAGTTTTTTTTCCACTTTGATAAAAATAGATAGCTTCATTTATTTTTCCATTTTTCAAAAGACATCCACTAATAGTAAAGTCAAGAAATGCTTTATTTGGATAGTGCTTTTTAGCCTTTAAACTTGTCCTTAATACTTCAGACCATTCTTTATTATCTATTAAGCATTTCAAAAAACCTTTCCATATCTTCCAGGATAAATTCTCCTTAAAGTCTAAAATTTGATTATAAAATTTAATAGCTTCTCTTGTTTCCCCATTCTCTTTGAGGATAATAGCATTTAGTCTAAGTATCTTTATACTGTTGTGATTATTTATAAGAGCCTTTGATGATAGGTATTTAGCTTGTCTAAAATTATTATTTCTTAGATAGTATTTAATTAGAAATATCCATGCTTTTTCATTTCCTGGCTCTTCTCTTACAGACTTTTTAATAAAGTCTAAAAATAATTTTTTATTATTGATTTTTATATAACATTTAGCAATTCTATAATATACAAATGAATTTGGTTCACTTAATTCAGAAGAAAGTCTAAAGTTTTCTATAGCTTCATTATATCTTTTCAGTTTTTCTAAAACTTTTGCTTTCTCTATATATGCTGATACAAATTGGTCATCAGATATAATTGCAAAATCAAAAGCTGAAATTGACTCCTTAAATTTTCCTTGTTTATTGTATATTTTTCCAAGCTGATGCCATGCAATTTTAGAATAAGGTCTTTTTTCTAAAATTGTACTTAGTATTTCTATTGACTCATCTATCATTCCTATGTTTTCGTAACAAAAAATAAGATTATAAAGGGATTGGTAATCTTCATTATCAAAGTCAAGACATTTTTTAAAAAATGGAATTGCTGATTCAAAATCTTCTAAAAGAAGAAACTCCATTGCTATCATATTCCATATATCTAACTTGTCATCTATAAATGAGAGAGCCCTTTTTAAGATTTCAATTGCCTCTTCACTTAAATTATTTTTTGAATAAATAGTAGCTTTTTGAAGGTAAACTTCTCTATTTTCAGGATCTATTTCTTCTACAAAGTTTAATATTTTATAAGCATCTTCATAGTTAGAATTAAAAATCAGTAGTTCAGACTTCAAAAGCATTAAATCAATATTGTTAGGATGCTGCTCTAAACCCATTTTAATAGCTTTATTAGCTAGTGAAAAGTTAGCTTGATCAATAAAATGATGTGAGATATTAATAAACTCAGAAGAGTCAAAGTAAAAGACAGTATTTGTCTTTAACATTTCTTCAAATTTTAAAATCAAATTATTTAGATTACTCAAGAATAAGTTTTAATCTAAATTAATCATCAGATTAGTCCATTTTAAACTTATCTAAATTTATTTTCAACAAAATAGTTAACATGTTAGTTTACTCAATTTCAACTATTTCTAGTTTTTTATCCTCGTCGCTAAATAAATCATTTATAGTATTAGGCTTTTCATCCTCTCTCCATATAAAACCGGGTAGTTTCATTTCATTTAGAATTATATTATTCTCAGAAACCACATTACCATCAGGAGTTCGATAAAAGGATACTTCAGAAATTTCGTTATTTAAAAAATCAATTAGAATTGAACTAGCTAAAGTCTTGTTCATCCCAATAAATTCCCCATCATCAGAGTACATATAGTATAAAAGCGTACTGTTTTTTACAATAAGCACATTGTTTAGGCTTCCATCATTAAAGAATCCATCAAGTTTTTCACCTTTAATTTGATTAAATCTACCATCAATTAGTGAATCTTTTTGACTCATAAATACATTACCTCTTATTATTAGTGAATCAAGTTCTTCAGATATAACATTGGATTTTAAAAAAATTTTATCTCCTGTTATTTGATTTTTACCAAACCAAATAATTGGATTGAGTTTGTTTTTTTCTTCATCTGTTAAACTTTTAATATATCTTGAACTCTTAGGTTTTTTTAATAATTTGATTAAACCTGTTTCTTGATTAAAGTGAATAGAATCGGACAATCCTCTTATATCTGATTTTAAAATTCTAACATCATAATATCCTTTTAAAATTTTTGATTCATCAGGACCTGTTATTGTTATTGTATCAGAATGAATATATAATGAATCGTTTTTAATTATATTCACAGCTAGAGCATTTCTTGTAATTATTGCAGAGTCTTTCTCTTTAAAAATTTCTCCATAGTGCCCTGTAATTATTGATTTATTGACTGTGTCATTTATCCGTACATTATATGAAGCAGAAGCATATGATTTATCATTTTCAAAGAAAATACTATCTCCATTAATTATTTTACCATCATAATTAATAACTGCATTATCCCTAAAGTATCCTTTTTGATTAGTTGTGTCATAAAAACCATTTTTACACATTATACTATAATCTATACCAGTAATTAATGTCTTATCATTAAAAAATGTATAATTTGTTTCTGTGTAATATTCTAATTCCTCAGAATTCACTTTATACTCTGGATTATTAATTGTTACATTAGATTTAAAAATATATTTTTTCGGACCCATAAAATAGGTGCCTGAGTTACTTTCTAAAACATTGTCATTGTCAATTATTTTACCCTTTGAATTATAAAAAGCTATATCCTTTATTCTATCTAGATACAAAGTATCTGTTTCAAGTTTCATGTCTGGTCTTGTCAAATTAACATTACCATAAGCAAAAGCCTTTTTTGTAGAACCATCATACTCAAGAAAGTCAGAGGTAAGGAGTAAAGAATCTCCTTGATTAAAAATAACTTTTCCATTAGCTTTGAATGAATTTTCATTAAAATAATAATAAGATAAATCAGATTCAATTTTGGCCCCATCATGAAACAAAATTACTCTTAGGTCATTTTCTTTTTGTAAAATATTTGCTCCTGGATATTCAACTGAACTTCTTATAGATTTTCCTGCTTGAATAATTTGAATAGTTCTTTTTTCTTGACCATTAAGTGTATTTATAAATAATAGTAAGACTATAAAAAACTTAAAATAGTTCATTTATTTCTGTAGATTGTTTGTTTTCGATCAGGACCTACAGATATCAATTTAATAGGAACTTGTACAAATGATTCAATATAATCTATATATTCAATAAGCTCTCTGGGTAAATCATCCTCATTTTTGATATTAGTAATATCCTTATCCCAACCTTTAAACTCAGTATAATTTGGGATTACATCTTTTGAATTAATGTCATATGGAAAAAAATTAATTTCCTCTCCATCTATTGTGTAAGATGTGCAAACTAATAATTTATCAATTGAGCTTAAAACATCAGATTTCATAATATTTAATTCTGTCACTCCATTAATTTGTATTGAGTATTTTAGTGCTACAAGGTCTAACCAGCCACATCTTCTATCTCTTCCAGTAGTAGCTCCATACTCATTGCCTACATCTCTAATTTTTTCACCTATTGAATCAAAAAGTTCAGTTGGAAATGGTCCAGAACCAACTCTTGTAGTATATGCCTTAAATATTCCTCTAATATTTTTTATTTTGTTAGGAGGCACTCCAAGACCTGAACATGCTCCTGCTGAAGTAGTGTTAGATGAAGTAACATAAGGATATGTTCCGAAGTCAATATCTAATAAAGTACCCTGAGCTCCTTCAGCAAGTATTTTTTTGCCTTCAATAATAGCATTATTTAAATAATTTTCACTTTCAATTAATTTAAAAGACTTTATACATTCAATTCCTTCAAAAAATTCAGCTTCTAGTTGATCAAGGCTTAGTTCAACTTTTTGATTAAAATTTGAAATAAGTTTAAGATGTTTTTCTTTTAAGTTATTATATTTTATTTGCCAACTTTCGTCTATTATGTCCCCAACTCTAATACCATTTCTTCCTGTTTTATCCATATATGTTGGGCCAATACCCTTAAGAGTTGATCCAATTTTTTTCTTTCCTTTTGAAGCCTCTGAACATGCATCAATAATTTTATGAGTAGGAAGTATAATATGAGCTCTTTTTGAAATAAATAGATTATTATTTAAATCGATATTAAATTTATTTAATCCGTTTATCTCCTTTAGAAAAACCCCAGGATCTATAACAACTCCATTTCCTATTATATTTATAGAATTATCATTAAAAATGCCTGATGGAATTGTATGAAGAACATGCTTATGACCGTCAAATTCAATTGTATGTCCTGCATTTGGACCTCCCTGAAATCTTGCTATAATATCATAGTTTGAGGTTATTGCATCTACAATTTTTCCCTTTCCCTCATCTCCCCATTGAAGGCCTAATAAAAGATCTAAAGACATAAATTAAATATTTTTTTTCTTCTTACTCTTAGCGTATAAATATAATGAATGATCCTCAATCTCAATATTAAAAATTTCTTCAATATCATTTTTAATTATTTGAATTCTAGGATCACAAAATTCTTTAACCTCACCAGTATCCTTAATTATTATATGATCATGTTGATTATTAAAATAACATTTTTC
>Ga0115003_10002166_pt1 | contig 16530 bp, 13 predicted proteins | sample ArcticOcean_MG_C_7_FD_88736 | JGI IMG/M metagenome (GOLD analysis project Ga0115003, IMG submission 88736) | Marine microbial communities from western Arctic Ocean - ArcticOcean_MG_CB11_88 | ecosystem: Environmental > Aquatic > Marine > Oceanic | place: Arctic Ocean: Canada Basin | collected... | reverse complement strand
GGAGGACCGCCTTTCGAAGGGCCGGGTGGACCGCTCTTCTTTGGAGGACCGCCTTTCGAAGGGCCGGGTGGGCCGCTCTTCTTTGGAGGACCGCCTTTCGAAGGGCCGGGTGGACCGCTCTTCTTTGGAGGACCGCCTTTCGAAGGGCCGGGTGGGCCGCTCTTCTTTGGAGGACCGCCTTTCGAGGGACCCGGTGGGCCACTTCTCTTTGGAGGGCTTCGTCGTGGAGCATCAACAACTTCTTCTTCTTCTTCTTCAAACATGGCCCCGCAGTGTGGGCATTCATTATCGGTCTCTTTGACTAATCCATCACAGATTTCACAAGCAAACATTTCAACATCGTCGTCTGTTGACTCATCCCCATTGAGAGTTTCCACTTCGCCATCTTTTGAACGGAAGAGTTTCAACTCTGTTATGAGATCAAACCCTTTCAAAGCCACTTCAGTTTCAATGGCATGTTGGAATGCTTGGGTCAAAGATTCCGGAGTATCAAGGACCCTACCATCATCGACATAGGTCACATTAACATTCAAGGCACCATCTTCGATTTTCGCTTGAGGTGTTTCAACTGCAACGCCTCTCTTTCGAGCAACTCGGCGTACTGCGACTTCACACATTCTACGGAGTAGGGCTTCATTTGGGGCATCTGACGATCCTTGCCCAAGTGCACCAGAGATTACTTCTTGAGCAGGGTTACTGGTCTCTGCACCACGGAGGTGAGAGGGTAAATCTTCCCCGAGAGAGGCTAACACATTGTTAGCTGGAGTTTGATTCATGTTGAGCCATTGACTCCGGCGTTCATCCTTCACCGCTCGTTCTGCTTCAGCCAACCGGTTGACCATTGCATCGGTAGGAGAAGCTGATGGGTTACTTGCAACGACTGTACCTCCTGGAGTGTATGCGGAAATATTACTCACGGTTTTTTGAGGGACTGCGCCGCTGGCAAGGGATGGACCACGTGCTTGCTGTGGTCGATCGGATTGAACATTCGGGAGAACGTTGCCCTGTTGTGGTTGTTGTGGTTGTTGTGGTTGTGGCATACCTTGAGGAGGCATGTGGCCCATCTGATTGGGCGGGAAATTCTGAGGTGGAAATTGACCCATTTGATTGGGTGGAATGTTCTGAGGAGGGAATTGACCTGGAGGAAGGTTGGGTTGTTGTTGAATCCCCATCGCAATTTGTTGAAGGACTTCTGGAGAAATATTTGTGTTCCCTCCCATGGACATATCTCGTTGCTGACGAATGGCCTCACCAGAGACCACACCGAAGTTACGACCACCTGAAACTTCTTGCCCACTTAGGCCAATTGAACCTGGGTTGGTAAATCCACCAGCACGAGACAATTCCTGCCGAGCGCCACATTCAGGACAGAAGATACTGTCATCCGGAATGAGTTCTGTACACGAGCCGCAGTCCATAACACATCACCCCGAAGGTTTGATGCTCGCATAACCCTCCCTAAAGCCTTACGACGGAAAGCCACATCCAAAGCAGTATTTTTCTTGGCTTGACCAGAGCCAAAGAAGATGCAGACAACGCCATTTACTGCTAATGTTTCGTTCCATTGTGCAATCTGCCAATCTGCTGGCGAATTCTTTCATTATGCTTTCTTGCATGGCGAGCCATTCGCTCTTGAATATACAAATTGGCAAGACCTTCCTCCCACAGGGTCAAGAACAGAGAACTATCCCGATGAATTGAGGGGATTAGATGGCTGTACTCATCAATGCCAAAATCGATGCATTACTCGAAGCTACTGCTCGATCTTTTTATCCAACACTGAAGTATCTCCCAAAGAAAGTTCGTGGACAAATCGGATTACTCTACCTTCTCGCTCGAGTTGCAGATACAATCGCAGACTCAAAGCATGGAGAAACCGAAGTTCTTTTGAAACTTCTTCGTGATTACAATGATGTCGCCCAAGGCAAGAGTTCATCTCTACCTGATTTTACTGAACTCGCTGAAATTCAAACAAATGAAAACGAGGCTGAACTCCTTCGGAATGTTGCTGATGTTCTTGATGGTCTTGACGTCTATAGTAAAGTCGACAGAGAACTTATGCTCGAATGTCTCGACATCATTGTAAGTGGGCAAATACTCGATCTTGAGAGGTTTGGAACCGCAAATGAAGGAGGAACGATTTCTGCACTTGAGACCGATGAACAGATGGATGATTATGCATTCAGAGTTGCAGGCTCAGTTGGCGTATTTTGGAGTAAGATGTCACTTGAAAACCTCTTTACTTTACCTCAGGAAAAAGAACAAGAGTTCTTAGAGAAGGGAGTTCGATTTGGTAAATCACTCCAAATGATCAACATTTTAAGAGATATTCCTGAAGACTTACGTTTTGGCCGATGCTATATCCCAGAACAGGCACTGAGTCGGTACAACCTCAAGCCAGAGGACTTGTTAGATGACAAAAATATTGATGCGTTCAGACCGTTATATAATGAATATCTTGACTTGACAAATGAGCACCTTGAAGCTGCAATTGAATACATCACTATGCTACCAGAAACGCAATTGCGTCTCAAAGCGTCTTGCATGCTCCCAGTCCTCATTGGACAGAGAACCGTTACCTTGTTGCGAACGGGCAATGTCTTGAATTCCGAAGAGCGGATAAAAGTCACTCGGGATGAGATTAAATCATATGCTCGTAAACTGCTTCGAGCACTCATAATTCCGGGTGGAGTAAACCGTCTTCTCAAGAAAAATAAAGACAGTTGAAAAAAAAATATCCCAGGCAACCAAGGGTAGAACTCAAAAAGGGTGAGGTGTGAGGGCTAATCGGTCACGATGCTTGAACGCCGAAAACCTTTGGAATTGCTCTTCCCCTTGAAAGGGAATGCAACTTCAAGGGAAGAAGGCGCTGAGCAACAAGGTGTGACCACACTTGACCGGCTACGAGCTGGTGTGATGCTCGCCCGAGATGCAGTGAAAGCAGTGAGCCTCACAGCGATGGAAGCTCTTCGTGAAGGTGCTACATTCATTGGAATGGTCGGAGAAACCAACGAACTTGTCGATCCTTTCGCACATCTGGATGCACCAATATGGTCTGAACGCCCACCTCAGGAATTATCGAAATTAGCTTTCCGCTACTGTGAAGAACTTACGATTCGTGAAGCGGGTAACTTCTATCACTCATTCAAATACCTCCCAGACCAACAGCGCCACGCCATGTGCGCAGTGTATGCATTTTGCCGTAGAGCAGATGACATCGCTGACGGCGACTGGGCAGATCGATTCCCAGGAAGCAAGGGAGAAATGGATCCTGAAGCTGTTGCTTATCGTGAACAACTCGAAAGTTTGCAAGACCAAGGAACTATTCTCGACCATGAGGCCTACCTCAACAAAATTACACAATTGTTTTTCTTCCGCAAAAAACTCTCAACCTGTTATTCCGAAGTGTATTCAACTGACCCGGTATTCCTTGCATTGAAAGAAACCGTCGAAATGTATTCAATTCCACGTGAGGTCTTTGATGACTTAATTTCCGGTATGGAGGATGACCTCTACAATAACCGATACCGCAGCTTTGATGAGTTGTATGTCTATTGTTATCGAGTTGCTTCTGTTGTTGGATTGATGTGTATCGAGATTTACGGGTATGAAGACCCACGAGCAAAGAAGTTCGCCGAATCATGGGGCATTTTCATGCAACTTACCAATGTCTTACGAGATGTTGGCGAAGATATTGAACGCGACCGAGTCTATTTACCACTTAACGAACTGGAAGCCAATGGCATTGTAGAAAGTGAACTGGATGGGAAAGTTGTACTTAACAAAAATTGGGAACCTTATTGCCGGGAATATGCGCGCAGAGCACGCACCTATCTCGAAGAAGCACGTCAACTGTTACCCTTGCTTCCGCGCCGAACACGTTATTCTCCTGCAGCAATGATTGCGTTCTATGACAAAATCCTTCGTCAGATTGAGCGACAACAGGGCGATGTATTTACCAAGCGTGTCAAACTGAACAAAGTTCAGAAAATTAGTTTGGCAGCAGCTGTGTATATGCGCCACAGATTACTTCCTGCCTTCCTTGACCCAATATGGGCCGGTCTCGCAAGAATAGGATTACTACCTGCAGTTTAATCAGATCGGGCAGGTCGTATGGCCCATCAATTTGTAAAATGGACAGAAACCGAAGGCGGATGTTAATACACCCCAGCAGCCAACGATTAAAAGCAGAAGATCCCAATTGAGGTTTGCTGCATAATCTACAGCAACCATGCTAAAACCTGCTGATAATCGGATTAGTCTGTCTGTTATACTTAGATTCACATGCATCAACTCTTGAACAATTTGAGTTCAAGTCTCAAGCATATAAAGGCCTGTTTTCTTCGATTAGTCAGAAATTAGGCTTTATGAGGCTATTTTAGATTGTTCGCGTGAAGGCTTGAATTCCGGTTATGTAGCGACCAATAATCAAATTGTGAATGTCATGTGTACCTTCATAGGTTTTCACGGATTCAAGATTTGCCATGTGACGCATTATTGGATATTCGTCGAGAATTCCGTTTGCTCCGTGGATGTCACGTGCAACACGAGCAATTTGAAGAGCGATGTCGACATTGTTCATTTTGGCAAGAGAGATTTGTTCAGGGAACCAGGTTCCATCATCTTTCTTACGACCAAGATGGTATGCGAGGAGTTGCCCCTTGGTAATCTCTCGTAGCATCCAAGCCAATTTATCTTGAATCAATTGGTATGAAGCAATCGGGTGGTCGAATTGAATACGTGAAAGAGCATAGGTTTTGGAACTGTGGAAGCAAGACATTGCGGCACCCAATGCACCCCAGGAAATTCCGAATCTTGCATTGTTAAGACACGAGAAAGGACCTTTCAAGCCTTTGACGTTTGGCAGCATTCGATCTTTAGGAATCTTACAATCTTGGAAGACCAATTCACTGGTTACAGACGCTTTGAGAGAATGCTTTCCTTTCATTTCTGGAGCCGTAAAACCTTCATCATCTTTCTCGACAATGAAACCACGAATGTCGCCATCGAGTTTTGCCCAAACAACCGCTACATCAGCAATCGTTCCATTGGTGATCCACATTTTCGCTCCATTCAAGAGATAATGATCGCCTTTGTCTTCTGCTTTGGTGATCATATCACCTGGATTTGAACCGTAATCGGGTTCTGTTAGGCCAAAGCACCCAATCCACTCACCAGAAGTCATTTTTGGTAAATAGTAATTCTTCTGTTCCTCGGAACCAAATTCCCAGATTGGATACATAGCGAGTGAACCTTGCACGGATGCAAATGAGCGTAGACCTGAATCTCCACGTTCGAGTTCTTGACAAATTAAACCGTAGGCTACATAGGAAAGGCCAGGGCATCCATAGCCCTTCAAAGGCGCACCAAGTACACCCATTTCACCGAGTGCAACACGCCATTCATCCAAGAAAACGCCGTCAGCACATGCCTGTTCGATTTTCGGAAGTACTTCCTCATCGACCCATTCACGGACCATGTCCCGTATCATGATTTCTTCTTCTGTAAGCAAGCTTTCAATATCGTAGAAATCCAATCCTTCGTAAGGCTCCATATTACCGTCTCATTATCGGGTCTACACGGGGCTTCAAGAACCTAACCCTCTTCTCACTAGATGAAAAGAATAATTTTACACGTAAGTCTTTACGTATATTGCACGAAATGAGAGATGATTATTTCTTCTTCTGGCGATAGAGTAAATATTTCCTTTGAAGAAAGGGACTGTTCATGTAAATCAGTCCGAGAATCACACCTGGTACTGAAATCGTCACAGCTGCCATGACGATGATTGATAAAAGATCTAAATCTTCTACAGAAACACCACTACTTTCAAACGAGATAATATTTCCAAATGAAGTAAGAATAAATCCTTCTTGGAATTCATTCTCCCATACGACTTCAAGCGAACGACCAGCGACAACTGAGTCCCATGCAATTGCATCATCGGATACAAGTTGAGCAAAGGCTTGAGAATCTGACGGTTCTTGTCGAAGCATAGCAAATGGTGCCATGTGAATCAATGTGGTCCCATCATGCCCTCGTGAGACGCCCGTAAAATCGCCTCCCACTGCCGAAAGTTGCATGATCTCTCTCGTCTCCGATTCACCTTCACCAATCTGATCTACGCGAATGGCTTGGGTTCTCAGCCCACTTGCAAACCCTACGCACTCATTCAAGATCGGGTCAGCACAATCAACACCGATCCAAGTATCACCACCGGTGCCTGAAAGGAACGTGAGTTGATGATTGCTCGAAAGGATGGCAAGGCCATCATTGAGAGTTGCGACCACACAGGTATTTTGATTCCGATGACAGGCAATATCACTTATTGAAGAATCTCGAGTATCGGATATGGCAATTATCCCTGACCCTTCAGAGAATTTCCAAATACTCCCATCAGAAGCCCCAAAGTAAGCGTAATCACCCGCAGGTCGCCATTCTACAGCAGTCATGTTAATCCCTATAATCGAGCCAGAACCATTGACCGTTGTTATAGCGTGGTTCTCAGTCGAATAACGGAGGGCAACACCCATATCCCCAGTAAGCAGAGCTGTTTCACCTCTTGGATGCCAAGATACATCATGTAATGCCACATTTCGTCCTGTACTCAGTTCCACATCTTGACTACGGTCTTCAGCATGAAGTGCAGAAATTCGATGAGCATAGCCGTTTTCTCCTACTAATAAGACTGACAAACCATCCGGTGATACCTTTCCAGCATTGAGACCAATATCAGAGTCTTCAAGTGAGTCTACCAAGGTTAACTGGATGACAGATTCAGGTTGTGCTGGAACTGCCGGAAGGAGTAAGACAAGTAGGCAGATACCCAACAGAAAGTTCCCTCGCATGATTGACCCAAAGACAACTACAAGAAAACCCCTCCTACGCATTGGAAGTGGTTTTTCCCATTCACCTCAACGGTGAGCCTTATGGCAAAGAGGCTCTTCCCCGTTCTATGGAGCGATTCGCAGTCAAGCGTGGTTTAGAGAAAAACATTGGTGGGAATGCAGGACTTGCACGTATTGCAACGACCTATTTCGATGAGATTCAAGTTGATGCTGAAGGCGTATTTACTGGCTCCTTTGCCATACTTACTCGAATCAACGGTCACTTTGGCTCCGATGGAAAACTCGTGATGGATGTTGAACAAATGAAAGGAGAAAACCTCACGAATTTCTTATCCGCTGACGGTGGACGTGAAAATGCAATGCTCTCCCGCCAGAAATGGTCATCATTCCTCGATGAAGTCACAGGGTACTCTCCGAAGCAACGTGGAGACAAGGCAAAAGAAGATGCAAAGAAATTCTCCAAAGCTAAATCGGCCATTAAGATGGCATACAAAATGATGGAAATGAGTAAGAGTATCGACCAACCAACCATTGATACTGCAAATACCATGATTGCAGAGTTACAAGCAATGATTGATTCTGGGACTCCTCCATCTGAAGGTAAGGTCAAGAAACTCAACGATTTAATTTGAAAGAAGTGATTGTATGGGCATTGATTCAGTTCTCGAATCCTTTGTCGAAGAAAATCCACGCATTCTTGAATTAAATGATGAACAACAACAACGTCTTGCATTGATGGTTGGCCAAGTTGATGAAACTGTTGGCATTAGCCATTTAGTCAACTGCTTAGCCGATAATACAAGCATGGCCGGCGATGGTGTAATACGCTGTTATGTCGGATTTGAACCGTCTGGAAAAGCACACATTGGTTGGAAAGTTCTCTCGCTACAACTTCGAAGAATGCTCGAGGCCGATGCCAATGTACTCATCTTTTTGGCAGATTGGCACGCCTGGGTCAATGACAAATTTGACGGAGTCATGGAAGATATTCAAACAACTGCGACTTACATGGAAGAAACATTCCGTGCTCTTCTCGGTCATCCTGAAGAAGGGGATGGGCCAGGGCAGCTTCGTTTCATTTGGGCTTCTGAAATTATGAACTCTGGTGATTATTGGGCGCGTGTACTTCGATGTTCCAAGGGTGCAACACTTGCAAAAGTCCGCAAAACATTCACCATTATGGGACGGGACGAGGCATCCTCCGACCATGATCTCTCAAAATTCTATTATCCTGCAATGCAAGCCAGTGATATCTTTGAAATGAAAATTGATATTGCATTGGGAGGCATGGATCAACGCAAAGCGCATATGTTCATGCGTGATGTGGCTACTCGATGGAATTGGGACAAACCAACCTGTTTACACACTCCTATTCTTTCATCACTCAAAGCATCTGGAGTTCGAATGGAAAGTTTTGATCACAAGATGAGTAAATCTGACCCCTCAGGAGCGATCTTACTGCATGATGAGGCGAAAGCACTCCGAAAGAAAATGCAGAAGCATGCCTACTTGAATCCTGAAGACCCTCATTCACCCGTCTATGAATTGGCTGAACATGTCGTCCTGCCGGAATGGGGTGAAATTATAGTCACTCCAAATCCAAAGTTCGGTGAACCTTCGACTTGGAATGACCTTGAAGCATTCAAAGCCGCCGTAGTCGATGGAACCCTTCACCCACTTGATGCAAAGCTCGGTGTAGCTGACGGTGTCCTACGAGGTTTGCAAAGTGTCTCCGAACATTTTGAGAAGCACCCCGAAACGCTTGATGCTGTGTCATCTCTACGAAAGTGATTCTTTCACTTCAGAGGATTGATCTGAGTGTTGAGGCTTAGGATGAATTTATGAGTCGATACCTACTTACTTTATTCGATTGAGAGGTTGACTGCAATTCAATGAAGCACTGAGAGTGAAGTTCAAAGAAATAAGGTGCAAACGTTCAAGAATCCCTTTGAGGTGGTCAAGATATCCCTTGGGAGAGTATCTGCTATGGCCAACATTATCGTTCTCGTTAAACAAGTCCCTGATACCAATGCTCGTATCGTCCTCGCAGGCGACCGAGTTGACCTTTCTGCCGTCAAGAAAGTAATGAGTCCATACGATGAATTCGCTGTTGAAAATGCACTTCAACACCGTGAAGCAAGCGGTGGTGAAGTGACTGCAATCACCGTAGGAGGCGCAGGAGCCGACAAAGTATTGAAAGATGCTAAAGCAATTGGTGTTGACAATATTGTTCGTATTGATTGTGATGCTCATCTCGATTCAAATGCCCTCCAAACCATACTGGCATCAGTCATCTCAACTCTTGGTGGAGAAGTCGTCTATTGCGGTAAGTCTGCTGCTGATACAGGCGCAGGGTCAACTGGACCTGGCGTGGCTGAGCGACTTGGATGGGCTTCAGTGTCCAATACCACAAGCGTTGCCTTTGGTGACCAACTCTCCGTAGTAACTCCTTCCTCTGGCGGCAATGCCCGAGTCAATGTCCCTCTACCGGCAGTCATCTCCTGTGACAAGGGCAATCTCAAAGTCCGAAAGCCCAACGTGAAAGGAATCATGCAAGCGAAGAAGGCTCAAGTCGATGTACGTAGCGTTGATGCACCTGCCTCGACCGTTTCGGTTGTTGCCCACAGTATGCCTCCTGCAAAACCTGCAGGGAAATCATATCAAGGCGGAGCAGCAGCAGCTGAAGTCGCTCAACTCCTCCGAGATGAGGCAAACGTAATTTGAGGTGAAAGAAATGACTGAAACTATAGTAATTGCTGAAATCGTAAAGGGTGCAGTCCACCCTACAACCGCTGAACTCATCACTGCTGCTCACGCACTCGGATCTCAACCTGTGGTGATCGTACCCTGTGCTGATGCAAGTGTTGCAGATGGTGCTGCCCAGTTTTCGGGTGCTGCACGTGTTCTTGCAGCAAAATCCGATGTATTCTCCAACTATGATGCCGCAGGATGGGCTTCTGCTCTTGATGCCGTGGCACCTGCAGGCGTCATTATCACATCTGCATCTCCACAATCGAAAGACCTCGCTGCTCGTTTGGCTGCTCGTAGAGGAATCTCAGTGGTACAAGATGTCGTACAAATCGAAGGTGGAAACTTGACTTCACCGATTTATTCTGGTAAAGCGATGCAAACGGTATCCCTCAGCGGAAATGCAGTTGTCACTGTTCGCCCGAATATATTCGCACCAGCTGGCAATGATGGTTCCAATGACGTTTCGGTTGTCGATACGACTGGAAACATCGCTACGGCTGTTCAGGAATTCATGGCCCGTGCTTCAACACGAATCGATGTGGCTGAAGCAAACATCATCATTTCAGGTGGCAGAGGAATGGGCACACCAGCAAATTTCACTCACTTAGAAGCAATTGCAGATACCTTGGGCGCAGCAGTTGGCGCATCACGTGCGGCAGTTGACACATGGGATGAAATTCCTCACTCGATGCAAGTCGGACAAACTGGAAAAACGGTCAATCCAAATCTCTACATCGCTGTTGGAATCTCTGGTGCCATTCAACACTTGGCAGGAATGCGTTCATCCAAATATATCGTCGCCATCAACAAAGATGCTGACGCACCTATATTCCAACATGCAGATTATGGGATTGTTGCGACTTAGGAAGAAGCATTGCCTGTTCTTCAGTCAACACTTTCTGCCATGATGGCGTAATCAAGCATAACGTCCTCGGCTGTAAATACCAGCTCCAGCATCATCACCAACAAAGGGATTGGTTTGTTTTTCGTGACCAATCGTAGTCAAAGGTCCATGACCAGGATAAACAACGGTATCCGGTGCTAGAGGCCACAGTTTTGTATGAATCGAGTTGGCAAGAACGGTAAAATCACCACCGGTATCAGGAAGGTCTGTTCGACCAACTGAACCGGCAAACAACGTATCTCCTACAAACAAATGATCGGGACCATCATCAACAATGAGTCGAAGACAACATCCACCGAGCGTATGCCCTGGTGTGTGAAGAATTTCAAATGAAAGTGCACCAACTTCCAGTATTTCATCAGCGACTAAGTCGACATCAGCTACCGCTGGCTCAGGTACTTCGAACCCATAGCGTTGAGCTGAAGAAGGAGCTAATGTTTGCAAATAGGTGTCATCTGGATGAAGATACCATTTTACATCATAACGACTGAGTAAATCAGGAATGTGTCCACTGTGATCAAAATGGGCATGGGTATTGACTAAAGCAACTACCTTTCGAGCAGGAAGATTTTGCTGCGTCATCTCCTCTGATGATTGAGGCCCATTCGACCAGTCAGGTCCATTGCCTGCAAATCCATCAACCCAATCGATAAGCCGTTCAGGTTCACCACCGCCATCAATGATGACGGTATCACCTGTTGCTCGGTCTGTAACGATTGAACAACGCATCTGTAAAACACCCACAAAGAAGTATTCGACCCACGGTTCACTCACGCCCATGACTCAGCCAGACATCTCTCCTTCAAGAGACTAAGCCCTATTCAATCAAGATATGCAATGAATCACTCGACCATTGTCCGTCTCTATCACAGATTCTTAATTCAAAATTATGACTCCCACGAGGAATTCGGACACGAACCTTTGCAGAAGATGCGATTTCTTTACCACTGCTCTCAATCCAAGACCAAGTGTGAATACGCTCTTGTGGATCAAACGAGTTCGAACCATCAAGTGTAATAATTGCAGAACCATCAGCATCGGCTTTGAGATGTTGATCTTCACCAGAAACTGCCCGAGGTACAATGACTTCTCCAATTTCAGTATTCAATTCTTCCAACAGGTCTTCGGAAGGTAAAAGCGCCATTTGGGTAATTGCATCATCAAGTTGGGCAAGTAAGTCCTCTGTGTCAATATCGAGTGCTCCATCTTCACTCGCTTGCTGTGATTCTCCAAAGTCACCCTCCAAGGCATCATGCAATGCATCCAAACCAACATCGGCAGGCTGTGTGTTCTGCATTGATTCCAGTTCATCCTCGGAAAAGAAAGAGTTCATCTCATCATCGACTCTATAGAGTTCTTCAGCAGATAATTGGACGGTCTCTTCAGTCTTTTCAAACCACAAAGTGAGCTCTGATTCATCGATTTCGATAACTTCTTCACTGAAAGAAAAGCTTCCAATCGGCTCTATGTCGGTCCAATCATTCTGATCTTCACCAGCAAAGAGACACACTGAACCATCTCGAGATGCTTCTAAAAAGTGTGGCATTCCTTGATGTTCAATCTTCCATTCACGCCCATTCGCGTCAAGTCCATAGATGTAAAACCAAGATGAGGCTGCAATGCATCCATTTCGGAAAAGGAGATTTTGGATAGGATAACTGGATGCGATTCGAGGCTCGAAAGTGTAGGATGGTTGCCCGGGGAAATACTCGGAGACTTGGCCGTTATCAAATCCGCAGAAGAGGCCTTTTTCCGCTGGTATTGCATGCAGCAATCGACTTTTGAGGTCATCACGATAAATCAAGACATTTTGTTTAAGATCCCAAATTTCTATTTCGAGAACCTCTTCATCACCCGAGACAAGTGCATATCCTTCTCTTCCAATGACAAGATTCTGACTGGCATCCGAACCGAGGCATGTGATCGACTCACCTGTGTCTCCACGTATTGGTCTTGACCAAACAGTCGTTCCATTCTGGAGTGCTTGAACTTGCCCACTTTCATGTGCGAGAATCAAGTATTCGCCAATGGCTATGCAGCGTAGAATATCTTTGAATTCACCGTGTAATTCGATGGGTTTTCCGTCATAGCCAAACATTTGCAATCGCCCTAAACCATCAATGATCGCCAGTTGTGATGGTAATTGATGCAACCCAAACCCACCGGCTCCGATTTCAATCTGCCAAAGAGGCGTACCTTCAAGATTTAAGCAAGTAAGACCATATTCATCATCCAGAACAAAAACCTGGTTACCACGTATGATCGCTTTCCGAATCAATGCTGGAGCTTGCCATGAAGTCGAGGGTTTGAGGAGTCCATCCGAATTCTGGGCGATGAAGAGTTTACCGCCTGCTTCTGCCCAAACAGCGACATCACCACTCATGGATATCGCTAAAGCACTCACCTTTGCTTCAGGTTCGAAGGCGATGTGCACCGAATGGGTACTGAGCATGTATCGTTGAGGCCCCTACCTCAATTAACCCCATCCCTTGTTTGAGTGAGAGGACTCATTCGAACCAAGAGGTCTTGTCGGGGTCAAGGTTGGTTGATAATTCCACAATGCGATCCTTCGCCACAATTCCTAATCCATGGCCCATTAAATCCTCAACCATTTCTGTTGGAGCACTGGAATAGATGATATCAAATTCTCTCAATCGGTTTCGAATGAGAGAGACTGAGGAGTCTTCAGCAAGTTGTATCAAGTTTTTGCGCAGTGAACGTTGAAACGAACAGCGAACAACTTTGGATTTGAGACCTAATTCCCCAAAGCGAAGAATCCAAGATCATTGCGGCATTGAAAAGCCTCAATCAGCTGTATCGTTGTGCATATCCACGATTTCATCATCTTCACTGGATTCTTCTTTGGCCATGTCATTGCGAGAGTTGAACAGTTGTTCGAGATAGGCATCGTCAATATCACCAGTGATGTATTCACCATTGAAACAACTGGTATCAAATCGATTTGGAGGATGGTCACCAATTGAGGTTGCTTCAATCAAATCTTCAAGTGTTTGATAAAAGAGTCGATCGCTGCCAATGATGGTGTTGATTTCGTCAATACTTTTTCCATTTGCAATAAATTCAGTGATTGCTGGCATATCAATTCCGTAGACATTCGGATGGCGAACAGGAGGGGCTGCAGAAGCAAAGTAGACTTTCTTAGCACCGACATCTCGTGCCATTTCAATGATTTGCGCACTGGTTGTACCACGGACAATAGAATCGTCAACGAGAAGAATATTTTTACCCGAAAACTCGTGCTCAATTGCATTCAATTTACGTCGAACTGATTTTTCTCTCAACGCTTGACCTGGCATGATAAAGGTTCGACCAACATATCGGTTCTTGACAAAACCTTCACGATAAGGCACGTCTAATGCATCGGCCATTTGAAGAGCTGCAATTCGTCCTGAGTCAGGCACTGGAATAACTGCATCAATGTCATGGTCTGGCCATTGTTCGAGAATACGTTTGGCTAAGATGTCGCCCTGATTTAATCGAGCATGGTAAACAGAAATTCCATCGATGACCGAATCTGGTCGAGCGAAGTACACATGTTCAAAGATACACGGTGAGGCTTCAACTTCCTCAGCGCATTGGCGATGGAATAAATGGCCGGAGGTCGAAATGAATACCGCTTCACCCGGTTGGACATCACGAACGATTTCAAAGCCAAGTGCCGTTATGGCAACCGATTCACTGGCAACCATCCATTCTGTTTGATCACCAATTTCTCGCTTTCCAAAGATCAGTGGACGGATTCCATGAGGGTCACGAAATGCCAATAGACCATAGCCCGAAATAATTGAGACACAGGCGTAACTTCCTTTGACACGCTTATGGAGATTGGTCACAGCACCAAAAACGGATTCAATATCAAGATGGGGTGCACCTTCAATAGAGAGATTCGAGGAATGCGAAGTGAGTTCGACTGCAAGCATATTGAGTAATAATTCTGAATCACTTGAAGTGTTCATGTGGCGATGATGATGATCTGTGAGCTGAACTTGAAGTTCTGAGGCATTCGTTAAGTTCCCATTGTGAGCAAGACCAAGCCCATAGGGTGAATTGACATAAAACGGCTGAGCTTCAGAACGAGAAGATGATCCTGCAGTAGGGTATCGAACATGGCCAATTCCAATGTGGCCCTGCAATCGGCGCATGTGACGAGTGTAAAAAATATCTGAAACAAGACCTTTTGACTTTCGCAATCGGAATTGACCATCAAAATCAGTCATAATGCCAGCAGCATCTTGGCCACGATGCTGAAGAACGGTCAAACCGTCATAAATCAATTGATTGACATGGACATTGTTACGCCCAACGATTCCAATGATACCACACATTGCTTTGCCTCAACTCCATCGAGTGCTTGACGCTTTGTAGCCATTGCGGCTGAGAAACATATCCTGAGCCTCAAGCCTTAGGACGATGGGATTTCTTAGCCCAGTTGAATTTACGAATACGAGCGGTTTCTCCGTATCCACATGAAGCGCAGACGGCCTTTTGCTTGTGATATGCATTGCGACCACAGCGGCGGCAACGAATGTGGGTTGTCTTCTGACGTTTACCCATGGATGGCGTACCTTTCGACATAGAAACACCTGTATAACCGGCCCACCAACAACCCCCTTATCAAACCGACGGCGAAGGAATTCGCTACGGGACAGAGAATTATTCTTCTTCTAATACAAAGTTACTTCGTGGTTTTTGAGACGTAATAGCCGAAAATGTCACACCTACGCCAACACTTACTGCCATAAGAATGGCCCCTGATGATACAAACATGTGAACGATGTTGTAGATGGCTTGGGCACGAACCGAACCATTGTTCTCCAACAACATTGAACCTTGCCCGATAAAGAGCACTGTCGCTAATACCCCCAATGCGGTCGCCACTACCATGCCTACTAAAGGCGCCAAAGGACGATTTCGGGATTCACCATAAAAGAAGAGATTTCCGAGTAAAAATAACGAACAGAGTGTATAAGCAGTTAAGGTAGCATTGGCAAAACGAGTAAACGAAACTCCAGAGTCAATATCTTTGAAGTCACCGGATAAGGTCATCTCGATGGCCAGGATGAGCAAAGGAGGGAGAAAGAAGGCAAGAAGCATCATTCTCCAAGTGAATACAAGATTTGATTCCTTCATTCTTGTTCACCCCCGATATGTGTTGCAATGAGCTTTGATACTTGCTTGAGTTCTGAATCGGTAGGAGGTGATATTGATTGGGGTTCGGCTAAGTTACGTTCATACCCATAAATCACCAATGCAAATATGAGTATTGACAGGAGGCTTCCAACCGCAATTCCAGCGAGGTCTGCGACAGCGAGCCAGAGATGTTGACGGAATTCTTCTCCAGAGACTAAAGGACCATCAATATATAATCCCAAAAGAAGAAGACTAAAGGAGAGTCCAGATACGATAAACATGGTATTTGATTCTGATTTACGTTGATCGCCAATCATTAGCAAAGTAACTGCAGAACATGAAGCAAGGCAAGAAATCAGTAAAAGGAATGTTGGCCAAAAGACATACCAGTATGGATTCACGACATTGAGAGAGAGTTGTGGAGTAAGAATCCACCAATGCATTCCCGCCAACCAAACAAAACCGACAATGGCCATTAAAACACCAATTCTTCGATCACTCCGGGGCAACTTCCCAACTGGGACATTTCCAGAAAAGGAAATCAGGTAAATCCCGAAGATGAGCATAGTACAAGGGCCAATAATGGCGCCAAGTAAATGACCAGCAGCCGACGATGGTGAAGAGGGGACGGTCCAAGGGCTCAAGCAAATTAGAATGATACCAAAAAAGGCCAAAGAACGTCCACGCAAAGAAGAAAATGAAGCAGCGGATGACTGAGAGTGCCAAAGCCCCAATGGCACCATGGAAACAGGAATCCAAAACAGTAAGAACGCTTGGAGCATCTCGTCCATGTCCCTGCTAAAGTCCCGAATGTTCATTATATCTCCCCTTGTTTCACACGCAGTGTAGCGAAATTTGCTGGCGATTGAATGCGGC
>Ga0115003_10002165_pt1 | contig 16533 bp, 10 predicted proteins | sample ArcticOcean_MG_C_7_FD_88736 | JGI IMG/M metagenome (GOLD analysis project Ga0115003, IMG submission 88736) | Marine microbial communities from western Arctic Ocean - ArcticOcean_MG_CB11_88 | ecosystem: Environmental > Aquatic > Marine > Oceanic | place: Arctic Ocean: Canada Basin | collected... | reverse complement strand
TAGGGGCAATGTTTTAGCCTTATTTTGCTCTGCAAATAGCATAATTCCAATGTGGGCATATATGCTAGTTACAAGCTATTTAGAAAAAAACAACTTAATAAACTTTTATGGAAATAAAGAGCAAGTTTTTAATCTGCTTTTTTTAGAGATTATAGGCAAAATAGATATTCAGGAATTTAAAGATAAGAGAGTCATTATTAAAGGTTGTGGCAACTTAAAAATTCATGAAAAAATATATGTAGCAATCACAAAAAAAATGCAACCAGAAGTTAAATCACTAATGTTTGGGGAGGCGTGCTCCTCAGTACCAATTTACAAAAAATAAATGAACGCAAGAATAAATACAATTAATAACAATATATCTAAATATAGAAATAATATTGTTGAGCACCCGCTTTATAAATCATTAAACTCATTAAAGCATATTGGTGTTATGATGGAGTATCACGCATATGCAGTCTGGGACTTTATGTCACTTTTAAAAGCTATGCAAGATCAATTAACCTGCACTACAGCGCCTTGGAAACCGATTGGAGATAATAAAATAAGAAGACTAGTAAACTCTATAGTTTTAGAGGAGGAGAGTGATCTTGATGAGCAGGGTAACCCCTCTTCGCATTTTGAAATGTACTTAAGTGCTATGGAAGAATGTGGTGTAGGTACAAAAAAAATCAAGGATTTTGTAAATAGTATTGATGATAAATTAGTTAGTAGTGGAAATCAAGATATTGATAGTTTTTTACAGACAACATTTTCAATTATAGACACAAATGAGATTCACAAAATTGCTGCAGCCTTTACATTTGGAAGAGAAGACTTGATTCCTGATATGTTTACAGCAATTGTCGAGGACTTAAATTCTAAAAACACATTAAGTAAGTTTGTATATTATTTAGAAAGACACATTGAGCTAGATGGTGGTGAGCATGGGCCTTTAGCCTTTCAATTAATTTCTGATTTATGCGGTGAAGACGATAACAAATGGAGGGAAGTAGAAGAAACTGCTATTGTTTGTTTAATTGCGCGAGAAAAATTATGGGATGCAATTTTTAATGAAATTTCAAAATAAAAGATAGTTCTGTTTAAACTATTTTATTTAATCTTTTTGATTAAACGTTTTGATAGAGTTTTGAACTGATTGGTTAATTTGATTTAATTCCTCTGCAGTAAAATCTCTATATTCTCCTACAGGAACATCTAATTTTATATTCATTATCCTAACTCTTTTAAGGGCAACAACTCTATAATCAAAATACTCACACATCCTTCTAATTTGTCTGTTTAATCCCTGGGTTAAAATAATTTTAAATGTTTTTTTACCCGTCTGCTTAACAAAGCATTTTTGAGTAACTGTTTCTAAAACAGGAACCCCTTCACCCATTTCTTTAATAAACTCTTTTGTTATAGGTTTACTTACCTCAACTTGATATTCTTTTTCATGATGATTATTAGCTCTTAAAATCTTGTTTACAATATCACCATCATTAGTTAAAAAAATTAATCCCTCAGATGGCTTATCTAATCTTCCAATTGGAAAAATTCTGCTTGGGTAATTAATGTAATCAATAATATTGTTTTTCTCTCTTTTTTGGTCAGTTGTACAAACAATTCCAATAGGTTTATTAAAGGCTATATATACATTTTTCTTTTTAGCAATCTGAACCTTTATACCATTAACCTCTATTGTTTCATCTCCTATGATTTTCTGTCCCATGACAGCGATTTCACCATTAATTTTTATTCGTCCCTGTTCTATTAAAACATCCGCTTTTCTTCTTGAACAATAACCAACCTCGCTTAAGAATTTATTAATTCTTATTTTTAATTCCTCTGTCATATCTTAACAAAAATACATTAAAGTTTAATTAAATTGATTTAAAATCTACTGATTAATTTAACTTATCTTTGTGTGAAAATCTATTTGAAAAAACTTACTATGTTAAAGAAATTTATATTCATATTATCATCAATTTTTCTCTCACAACCTTTGATAGCAGATGAAGGAATGTGGCTTCCTCAATTATTAAAATTAGTTAATGAGGAGGATATGCAATCTAAAGGCTTGAAAATTACCGCAGAAGATATCTATAGTATAAATCAATCTTCACTAAAAGATGCTGTTGTAGCCTTAAATTGGGGAAGCTGTACAGCAGAAATGATATCACCCGAAGGCTTAATGCTTACAAATCATCACTGTGCTCTAGATGTTATTCAAACTCATTCAAATGTTAAAAATGATTATCTTAAAGATGGCTTTTGGGCTATGAGTAATACTGAAGAATTAAAAAATGATAATTTAAGTGCTACATTTTTAATAAGTATTGAGGATGTAACAAGTCGAATAAATAAGGAGATCAGTAATAGCATGACTGAATTAGAAAGATCAAAAAAAATCTCTGAACTTTCCAAATCCATTGTTAAAGAATACACAGATTCTACAACTTATACTGCTAGAGTAAAATCTTTTTTTGGAGGAAATGATTTTTATCTTTTAGTTTTTGAAACATTTAGTGATGTTCGATTAGTAGGCGCACCTCCTTCATCTATTGGTAAGTTTGGTGGAGATACTGATAATTGGATGTGGCCGCGTCATACTGGAGATTTTTCTTTATTAAGAGTTTATATGGCTCCAGATGGCTCTCCTGCTAAATATTCAATTGACAACATTCCATATAAACCCAAACATCATCTTCCAATCCAATTAGATGGGGTGGAAAATGAAGACTACACCATGGTAATAGGATACCCTGGTAGAACAAAAAGATACTTAACTTCATTTGGTATTAAAGAAGCCTTAGATATTACCAATCCAACAACAGTTGATATAAGATATGAAAAGCTAGCCATTATGAAAGCTGGTATGGATGCTGACAAAAAAACTAAAATTCAATATGCATCAAAATATGCTAGAACTTCTAATTACTGGAAATATTTTATTGGTCAATCTAAAGGCTTAAAAAGTATGGGGGTCTATAAAAAGAAATCAGTAATTGAAGAGAAATTTAGTAATTGGGTAGAAAAAAGTGACTCATCAACTAAAGTAAAATACTCTAATGTTTTAGGTAATATGGAGAGTGCTTATTCTGATAATAAAAGAATCGCCTTAAATAGAACTTATCTTACTGAGGCTATATTTCAAGGGGCAGAAATAATGTCTTTTTCTTATACAATGAAGAACAGAATAAATGCGCTTCCCAAAGATAAAAAAGAAAGAATTATTGCAATAAGAAAGCTTAAAAAAATTGCCAAAGATTTTTATAAAGATTATAATCCCGAGGTCGATCAAGAGCTTTTTTCCTCTATGCTTGAAATGTATTATTATAATGTCCCTAAATCACAACATGCTCCAATTTTTAAAAAAATAGAAAATCAACTTTTTGGTTTTAAAAAATTAGATTTTGATTATTATGCAAAAAATGTTTTTAGAAGGTCTTATTTTTCTAGTAAAGAACGTTGTTCAGATTTTTTAAAAAATCCAAATAAAACACTTGTAAATAAAGACCCAGCATATCTAACGATGAATTCTATATATAGCAAGTATCTTAAAGATCTATACCCTGAAAGAAAAGAAATAATAGATATAATGAAAAAAGAAAATAGATTGTTTATGGCTGGTCTTAGAGAAATGGATTCTACAAAAAACTTCTATCCTGATGCTAACTCAACAATGCGGTTGACCTATGGAAATGTTGGAGACTATAATCCCGGAGAAGCTATGTTCTATGACTACTTCACAACGATTGAAGGCGTGATGCAAAAAGAAGATCCAACAAATGAAGAATTTGTTGTTCATCCAAAATTAAAAGAACTTTATGAAACTGGAGACTATGGTCAGTATGCGGATAAAAAAGGAAATCTTAGGGTTAATTTTATATCTAACAATGATATTACAGGTGGTAATTCAGGTTCCCCTGTGATTAACGCTTGGGGAGAAATTGTAGGAACAGCATTTGATGGAAACTGGGAAGCCATGAGTGGTGATATTGCTTTTGAAAGCAAAATCCAAAGAACCATTTCTGTTGATATTAGATATATCATGTTCATTATTGATAAGTTCGCAAACGCTTCTTACTTGCTTGAAGAGATGACTATTGCGCCAAGAAGAAAAATGAAAGATAATGAGGGATTAGTTGACACAATTAAAGAACAAGCAAAAAAAGAAATAGATCAGGCTGTTAATGAGCCAAATACTATTGTAAAAAAATTAGAACTTAGAGAGTTTTCTGGATCTATGATTCCTGTATTAGATGTGAAATCATTTGACACTGCTTTTAAATTAGCATTAAATCAATATGGGTCTAGTAAAGAACAAAAGTTTTGGTGGAAAAATAATGTATATACAACAGAGAGGGAATAGTTAGTATTGTCTTAGGGTTTATTAATAAGCCCTCTTATTACTACCCTCTACATAGTTAATAAACGCCTTTGTAACTACCTTGTTTCCCCCTGGGGTTGGGTAATTTCCTGAAAAATACCAATCTCCAGTATGATTTGGACAGGCAATATGAAGATCTTCAATACCTTGGTATATTATCTCAACCTCTGCCCTTGTATCTTTTGGTGTTAATATTTGGCTTATTTTTTTTGAAATCTGCTCTGCAGAAAATGGATTATAAATATCTTTAACATGATTAACCATCTCTTCTTTTGGGAAATTAATCTGATCCTTACATTTTTTATATACATTATCAATAACATCTTCTTGTCCAGTGTCTTTCAGCAATGAAATTGCAGCTTGAAAAGCAATAAAGTCTCCAAGTATAGCCATATCAATACCATAACAATCGGGGTAGCGTATTTGAGGTGCTGAAGAAACTACAATTATTTTTTTTGGACCAAGCCTGTCAAGTATTCTTAATATTGATTGCTTAAGAGTTGTTCCTCGAACAATACTATCGTCAATCATCACTAGGTTGTCCTCTGAATTCACTTTTCCATATGTAATATCGTATACATGTGCTACAAGATCATCCCTATTAATATCAGAAGTAATAAAAGTTCTAAGCTTGGCATCTTTTACTGCTATTTTTTCTGCTCTTGGGCTTATCGACATAATACGCTCAACATCATTAATTAATGGGTTATTACCAAGTGCTAATATTTTTTCTGATTTTACTTTGTTTAAATATGTGTCTACTTCTTTCATCATTCCAAAATAAGATACTTCTGCAGTATTAGGAATATATGAAAAAACAGTTTTTTCTATATCTCTATTTATAGACTCTAAAACCTTATAAAAAACCTGTTGACCTAATCTTATTCTTTCATTATAAATATCTTTATCATTTCCTCTAGAAAAATAAATTCTCTCAAAAGAACAGGCGGTCCTAGTAAGCGGTTTTAAAACCTCTTGCTCTGATATGGTTCCGTCTTTTTTAATAATTAAAGCATGTCCACGTTTTATTTCTCTTATATTAGTGTCATCTAAATTGAATGTTGTTTGGATAACTGGGCGCTCAGAAGCTACAACAACAATTTCATCATCACAATAATAATATGCAGGCCTAATTGCAGAAGGATCTCTTAAAGCAAATGCATCACCATGACCTAAAAGTCCACACATCACATAACCTCCATCCCAGTGTTTTGAAGAGTTAGATAAAATTTCTTGAATATTTAATTCCTCCTCAATTTTTAAAGAAATTTCTTTTTTAGTGTAGTTTCCCTTGTGTTTTTGATATATATTCACATTAGCTTCATCCAAAAAATGCCCTATCTTTTCAATAATTGTAATTGTGTCAGATTTTTCTTTTGGGTGTTGTCCTAAGTCTGTTAAATGAGCAAATAGCTCATCAACATTAGTCATGTTAAAATTTCCTGCCAGTGCTAGGTTTCTAGTTTTCCAATTATTCTGTCTTAAAAAAGGGTGGCATTGCTCAATGCTATTTCCTCCATATGTTCCGTAACGGAGGTGTCCTAAAAACAACTCACCAGTAAAAGGCATGTTATTTTTTAACCATTGAATATTATTTAGCTTTTCAGGGTCACTATCCTCTAAATCTACAAATCGTTTATTGATATTTTCAAAAAGATCTTGGATAGGATTGTCATTTGTGGATCTCTTTCTACTTATGTATCTCTTTCCAACGGGAGTGTCTAGCTTTACATTTGCTAAGCCGGCCCCATCTTGTCCTCTATTTCTTTGTTTCTCCATTAGGAGATACATTTTTTTTAAACCATAAAAAGACGTGCCGTACTTCTCTTTATAAAATTCTAAGGGCTTAAGCAGTCTTAGCATCGCTACTCCGCATTCGTGCTTTAGAGAATCACTCATATTTTTAAGTTTTGAGTTGCAAATTTATCAATTAATGTCTTATAATTTCAGATAGCCTACTAATTCCTGGATTCGTATAAACTTTACTGTCAATAATAAAGGTAGGGATAATTCTTTTTCCATTATTAAGCTTTTGAACAATCTCTCCAGCATCTTCATTTTCTGTTATATCAATATACTCATAATCAATTTTTTTTTCATCAAGAAACTTCTTAGCGCTCACGCAAGATGGGCACCACAAGGCGCTATACATTTTTATTTTCATAAAGATTTAAAGATATAAGTTTTGTTTTTTTGAATTATTGTACATAGCTGACAATGTGAAATATATGTAAATGTGTATTGTTCATCTAAGCTAAATCCAGACTTATCAATCTCAAATAATCCAGAACACTCTAAAACTCCTAATTTTGAAAAACGTTTTATTTTAAAAAGCGAAGATTCTTTAATAATACAAAACCAAGAACCCGCACCTATGCCTGCTAGCCATTGAGAATGATTAGGAATATTTTGAGGAGTTTCTATTGGTTTTAAAATCATGAACGTTCAATACTTTTAAAATACGATTCTATAATATTACGTTTTACTTTTTTTACTAAATTACCTGCTACTTTATAAAAATTAGCATTAGCTATTCCAACATTTCTTTTAGGAGAAGGGGAAATACAGAAAGGAAGCTTTAGTCTTGCATTTTTTATAAATGTTGGACTAGAGCTTCTCATTACCGAAGCTACAAATCTAGAGCAATTTGTTCCACTATAAACAAAAGGCCCATAAAGCACTAAACCTTTATTTTGGATTTTTTTTGCATATTCGTATGCTTTGTGAAAGGAAACATCGTTTAATATAGAGGCATAAAGGGTTCCCTCACCATGAAAGGCTGTATTCTTTTTTATCTCAACTAAAATATCTTTTATGTTTACAATTTTGCTTGATTTAATCTCTGCAGAAATTTGAATACAGACATCATGATCAGTCTCTTTATTTCTTACTCTTCCAAATCCTTTAGAAGTATGATATCTACCAAAATCAAAATAATGCAATTCTCCAGTTAACCTTTCAACTAATACTACTGCTGAATGACCAACTCTATATTTGCCTTTTTTAGCAAAAAATTTATCATACCAAACATCTGTACTGGCCACCATTCCTTCTGGCCATGCTAAAGTTATTATAAAGTCATTTTGCATAAAGCTAAAATAAACTCTTTTTTTTAATTACTTATTTTTTTTATGTCTTGATGATATTGTTGACAAAAAACTTCTAATGTTTTAAAAAAATCTAAAATTTCTGATTTTGAGTTTTCTCCATTTATGGTTACAAGTCTAATAAAACACTGCTTACGAAAGTATCCAAAACCTACCATAATTTTGTTTTTTTCATAAAGCTTAGTACAAAGATCTATTGGGTCATAATTCTTATAATTAAAGCAGATTGATAGAGATTTTTCAAAACTATATAAAATATAATCTTTATTCATTATCGTATAAGATCGAGCATAATCAGCAAGATCAAATTCATGATTTATAATGTTACAAATTCCTTTGGTCCCTATTGATTTCCACATAGTCCAAAATTTAAGAGCATTATTTCGTCTACCGCATTCGAAAGAATTATATCCTAAATTGTAATCAATATCATGTGTTTGATATAAATAAGATGCGTCGTTTTTAAAAGAATCAGAAATCATTTTAGATTCTCTAACAACTAAAATTGATGTGCTTAAAGGGACTCCCAGAGTTTTATGAGCATTAAAACAAAAGGAATCAGATTTTTCAACCCCTTTAACAAGATCCTTGTATTTATCTGTGAAGATAACAGAGCCGCCAAAAGCACCGTCAACGTGCAACCATATACTATACTTTTTACATATCCTTGAAATCTCATCTATATTATCAAATGCACACAATACAGTAGTTCCAGCAGTTGCATTAATATAAAAAGGAATGCAATCATTTGTAATATCTTCTCTAATTTGATTTTCTAAGGAGACGGTGTCAAGCTGGCCAAAACTATTACATTTTATATATCTAACATTATTCTTTCCTAATCCACTAAAAGAGGCATTTTTTGCAACTGAATAATGCGATTCTTCAGATGAGTAGGCGACAAATTTTTGTTTAAATCCTTTATTAATTATATCATTACTTTTTTGATCTCTTGCGATGATTAATGACATAAAATTACTCATTGAGCCACCAGTAGGAAATGTTCCTCCTGCACTCTTGGGATACTTTATCAATTCGCAGACTTTAGATAATATTTCTTTTTCCACAGCAGCCTGAGGTCCAGATATTTTATAGGTAGCCATAGAATTATTAAGCATAACTGCCAATAAATCTCCCAAAACCGCCTTACTATGACGACCCCCAAACAACTGATTAAAAAACATCTTTGATGATGATTTTGGGGTGGATAAAACAAGTTTTTTTAAAGTCTGTTTAAACTCCGCCTGGATTGAAGGTTCATCAGATAAAGAGAGGTCTATTTTATTATATAAATCTTTAATTTTAATACTTTTAGAAATAGGGGTTGTTTTTTCATCCTCTAGAAAATTATCAACTATTTCATTAAATAATTTTAAGTCCTCTTTAATATTATTAAGCATTAATATTTTATTAATTTAATTATCTACAAAATTAGAAAACATATCTAAAAAAACTGAAGTTATTTCGTATAAAAAAGTAAAAAAAACCTATAAAATCTATATGTAAATATTGTTATCTTTGCATGTAAATACCTTTAATTAAAATTAAGGCTTTTAAAAAATGATAAAGAAACATATTCTATTTTTACTTTTTTCTGTTTTAATTAACACGCTTTACTCTCAGATTGTTATAAATGAATACTCAGCAGCTAATTATGAAAGTCATCTTGATAATTATGGTGAATATGAGGATTGGATTGAGCTTTATAACACTACAAATACTGACATAGACTTAAATGGCTGGTTTCTTTCTGACAAAATATCTAATCCTAATAAATGGCAGTTTACGTCTTCTTACATTATTAGCGCTAATAGTGTTGCTATTATCTATTGCTCTGGAAATGATGAGGTATTAGGAGGATTTGCGCACACAAACTTTAAAATTACACAAACAACTGGAAATGAAGTTTTCATATTGTCTGACCCTAGCTCAATTATTATTGATTCTATTACAGTCATTCCAAATTTAAAATCTCATTCCAGAGGAAGAGATGTAAATGGAGGAAGCTCTTGGAGTGTTTTCACTTCTCCAACTCCAAATATGAATAATAATGGAGCAATGCTTGATTATGCTCCAGCTCCAGTGTTTTCTCAATCACCAGGTTATTATAGTGGTCCGCTTTCTCTTACAATTACTTCATCAGATCCAAATGCAATAATTTATTATACAACTGATGGATTTGTTCCTAGCAGTAATTCTAATTTGTATAGTGGGCCAATTAATATTACTTCGACCTCTGTTGTTAAGGCAATTGCTTATAGTACAAACTCAAATGTTCCAAATAGCTTTATTGAGTATAATACCTATTTTATAAATGAGACTCATACAATACCTATTTTATCTGTATCCGGAGACAGTGTAGCTGTGCTTATTGAAGATGGGGTAAGAACTTTAGGTGGCTGGAATGGCCCCGCACATGAGCCACAAGGCACAATAGAGTGGTTTGATAAAAACGGGGGTATTATTGATAAGGGTTCTGGTGAGTTTAACAAACATGGTAATGACTCCTGGGCATATGACCAAAGAGGTTTTGACTACGTAATGCGAGATCAGTTTGGTTATAACTACGCACTTCAAGATAAGTTATTTGAAACTAAAAATAGAGATAAGTTTCAAAAAGTAATTGTTAAAGCAGCTGCAAATGACAATTATCCCGCATCATATAGTAATTCAGGAGCGCATATTAGAGATGCGTTTGTACAGCACTTATCACAAATAGCTGATCTTCGCATGGATGAAAGATCTACAACTTCTTGTATCTTATATTTAAACGGAGAATACTGGGGGGTTTATGAAATGAGGGAAAAGGCGGATGATCATGATTTCACCAAGCATTATTATGATCAAGGGAAAAATGATTTGCAGTACTTAAAAACATGGGGGAATACCTGGTCGGAGTATGGTGGAGTCCAAGCTCAAACTGATTGGGATAATCTTAAAAACTATATTGCCACTAATCCAATGAGTAATCAAAGTAATTACTTAAATGTTAAAGGTCAATTTAATACGGGAAGTATAATTGATTACTTTCTACTTAATTCATATGTTGTTTGTGCTGACTGGTTAAATTGGAATACGGCCTGGTGGAGAGGTTTAGATACAAATGGAGATAAAAAGAAATGGAGATATGCTCTTTGGGATATGGACAATACTTTTGATCATGGAACAAATTATACTGGTGTTCCTACAATGTCTGTAAATGCAGACCCTTGTGACCCAAGTAGTCTTACAGATCCTGGTGGGCAAGGGCATGTTCCTATTTGGAATGAACTACTAAATAATACTAGTTTTTTTGACGATTATTTAAATCGGTGGCAAGACCTTGCTAATGGATATCTTTCATGTGACTCTATGATATATGTGCTGGATAGTATGATCAATGTTATTGATCCTGAAATGCCAAGGCAAATTGCAAAATGGGGCGGGACATATGTAGAGTGGCAAAATAATGTACAAGACTTAAGAGATTTTATTAATGCTAGATGTAGTATTATGAATGCTGGATTTGGGCCTTGTCATCCTCAACTTTCAGGACCGCATAATTTAACAATTGAGATTATTGGTGTTGGTGAAGTTGAAATGAGTAATGGTAATTTAATAAATCAAACAAATACTGGATGGGTAGATCAGAGATATGGTGGGGTAAGCACTCCTTTTGAAGTTAAAAGTGGAACATTTCAAAATTGGGAGGTAATTCCATCAGGAATATACTCTTATGATCCTCTTCTAGACACTATGAGTCTTGATTTACAAGGTGATGTTACTGTAATTGCTAATTTTATTCCACCACCTCCTCCAGTGGAAACAAGAGATATTACTTTTAAAGTAAATCCTTCTGGAACAAGCTCTGCTATAGTTGTTAATGGAACAACCCTAAACTCATTCCCAACTACAATTAACTATGTTCTTGGAGATACGGTAATTATCTCTCCAATTATAGATCCTCTTTATGGTTTTAGCAATTGGACATGTGATAGTGTAGCTTTAATGCCTCAAAATAATAATCTGACTGATTCATTTTATGTAAATCATCATGACACAATTTATCTAAATCAATATTTGCTTCCCACAATAACAGCTTTTATTTCTGGTAATGATACAATCTGTTCGAATCAGCAACAACTAGCAAATGTTAGTGTCGCTTTCACTGGAATTCCTCCTTTCACATTTAATTATTCCATAAATAGTATAGGGCAAACGGAAATTACAACAAGCTCTAATCCATACACAATCTCTACATCAATTGCTGGAGAATATAATCTAGCAAGTTTTTCTGATGCAGTAGAAACTGGAGGGCTCAGCGGTCAGGCGCTAGTGACAATCTCAGAAGCTCCAATAGCTAATTTCCAACCAGAACCTAGCACAACGACTATTTTATATACAACAATTCAAATGATTGATCAATCGTCAGATAATGTTGTTAGTTGGGAATGGATATTTGGAGATAATATCGAAACAAATACTGAGCAAAACCCACTACACACTTATCCCGAAACAATTTCTCAACATCAAATATTTTTGACTGTTCGAAATAGTTTTGGTTGTATAGATTCTATTTTTAGAATAATTAATATTGCCGATGATTATTGGATTTATATACCAAATTCATTTACCCCTAACTCTGATGATGTTAATGATAAGTTTTTTATTAGCCACTATGGAGTTTTAGAGGAAACTTTCACCATTAACATTTACAATAGATTAAATGAAGTCGTCTATTCAACAAAAAACATCATAGACCTTTCTAAAGAAAATGGATGGGATGGGAGGCATCAAACAAAAGGGTTTAATCTTACTTCTGGAACATACATCTACGAACTGTCTTATCAAGACTTAGATGGATGGAAGCACTTTAAAACTGATAAAGTAAATATCATTAGGTAGTATATGTTTAACCTTTTTCAACATATCATTTCGGTAGAGGGGCTTAAAACTAGTATGCAAAAAACAATCTTTATTGTTCTTTTTTTTATTCCTAGCCTTCTTATTGGCCAGACGATATATAACCCACAACTTCTATATGATACTGCCGGAGGTTTATATGAAAAAGATTCTTTAAGAGATATTTATGTCAACTTCTATGATCCTAATTATCATACAATTCTTCAAAACTCTTTTTTTACAAACCCTTCATTTCGAATTCCAGCAAGTATTACTTATTCTCATGATGATGTGACATATGATAGTGTTGGGGTTCGCTATAAAGGAAACTCAACATTCTGTATCCCCAATGACAATGGCATTGCTAAAGTGCCGTATAATATAGATATGAATTATTGGATATCTGGGCAAAAACTATTAGGATATAAAAAAATAAAGCTAGCAAATGCCTGGATGGACGCTACATTCTTAAAAGAATATACTGCTTCTAAAATTTATAAAAAATATCTACCCACTCCTGAAGTTAGCCTAGCAAAACTACATGTTCAAGGAGATTATTTGGGCCTTTACGTAAATACAGAGTCTATTAATAAACAATTTGCTAAAAAACATTTTAACGAAAATAATGGAGCTTTAATAAAATGTGATGGTAGCGGCATGTTTTGTGATACCACAGGTACGCCTGTAGGAGGAGAGCCTGGTTTAAATTGGTACGGAACAGGTGATAGTACCGCATACTTTTCTAGCTATAATCTAAAATCAGATTATGGTTGGAATGAGCTTGTAGATCTAATTTACACTCTAAACTTCAATTCTAATGAATTAGATTCTATCTTAAATATAGATAGAGTTTTATGGGCTTTTGCTGTAAATACAGTTATTGGTAATTTTGATACTTATAACGGTTATTATGTACATAACTATTATTTTTATCAAACTGAAGACGGCTTATTTCAGATGATTCCATGGGATCTAAGTCAAAGCTTTATTAATGCGCTTCTTGGATGGGATATTTTCACACCTCAAGGCCCTTTACACCCACAGCAATTTGACCCATATTACGGAGATGACCCAAGTCTTAATAGGCCTTTAGCTTATATTTTATTAAATAATGGAGATTATAGGAAGCAGTATACTGCTCATTTAAGAACCGTTATTAATGAATTAGACACTAATTTAATTAGAAACGATGTGTTAAACATGCAAAATCTAGCCTACACAGCAGTTGATAGCGACCCCAACAAACTGTTTTCCATTTCAGATTATATTACAAATGTTGAGCAAGATATTTCTTTAGGGCTTTGGGGAGGATATGGTTTTGGAGGAATTATGTCGACTCTTAGATACCGAATTCCATTTTTGCAATCTAATAGCGAAATATCACAGGTGCCACCTGATTTATACGGATTAAATATTACTGGCAATATAATTACTATTAATGCTTCAAATGAAAACTCTGTTGAGTTAATGGCAACACAAAACGAATACAATTCTAAGTTTAAATCTTTTAACATGTATGATGATGGGACTAATGGAGACGCTCAAGCTAACGATGACGTGTATTCATGCTATATGCCTTTTTCATCAGCTCTTGAGGTTAAGTTTTATGTAAAAGCAGAAAACTCTCAATCAATCATGTTATTTCCAGAAAGAGCAGAATATGAATTTTACAAATACTCACCTATTTCAGGCGCAATCGAATCTCCTTTATCAAATGCTAAAGAGCTTTTAAACATTACAGATGTATTGGGGAGAAAAGCCGGATTTAGCTACAATAAACCTCTTATATATATTTTTACAGATGGCAGTGTTGAGAAGAAAATAATTGTAAAATAATTAGATTTCCATTCATTGCTTATCTTAAAATCAAAACCTATATTTGCACGAATTGGTAGTAAAAAATATGAGTAAATTTAAAGAATATAGAGAGTTAAGCCTTCCTTTAATACATAAGGATGTTTTACATTACTGGAAAAAAAATAATATTTTTAATCAGAGTATTGAAAATAAAAAAGAATCTAAAAACTTCACTTTTTACGAAGGACCTCCGTCTGCAAATGGTCTGCCTGGAATTCATCATGTAATTGCACGAACTATAAAAGATCTTTTTTGTAGGTATAAAACCTTAAAGGGTTTTCAAGTTAATCGAAAGGCGGGCTGGGACACACATGGATTACCTGTTGAGCTAGGCGTAGAAAAAGAACTTGGTTTAACTAAAGTGGATATTGGTAATAAGATTTCTATTGAAGACTACAACAAAGCTTGTCGTGTTAATGTTATGAAATACAAGAAATCTTGGGAAAATATAACTGAGGAGATGGGTTATTGGGTTGATATGCAAAATCCATACGTAACATATGATAATAAATATATTGAAAGCGTATGGTGGCTACTTAAACAACTTCATGAAAAAAAATTACTTTATAAAGGACACACAATTCAACCCTTTTCTCCTAAAGCAGGTACCGGTCTTAGTACACACGAATTAAATCAGCCGGGGTGTTATAAGAATGTAAAAGACACTTCTGCTGTGGCTCAATTTAAAGTTATTAATGATGAGTTAAGTAATTTTTTATTTTCTAAAACGAAAAATGAAGTTTTTTTTATAGCATGGACAACCACCCCATGGACACTTCCCTCTAACACAGCTCTCGCTGTAGGTAAAAAAATTACATATTTTCTAGTTGAAACAGTTAATCAATACACTGGGGCCGTAATTTCAATAATTTTAGCAAAAGATCTTTTATCTAATTTCTTTAAAAAAGAAAATGAGAATAAAGAGCGTAAAAATCATATTATAGGCGATAAGAATCTTCCGTATATTATTATTGATGAATTTAGTGGTGAGAGTCTTATGAATATTAAATACGAACAGTTACTAAAATATGCTCAGCCAGATGATGGTGAGGCTTTTAAGGTTTTAATTGCAGATTTTGTTACTACTGAAGATGGTACTGGAATTGTTCACTTAGCCCCTAGCTTTGGCGCTGATGATATGAGAGTTGCAAAACAAAATGGTATTGGGTCTTTAACTTTAGTGGATGAACAAGGAAGGTTTACTAAAGAGGTTGTGGATTTTTATGGTCAATATGTAAAAGAAGAATATTATACAGAGAAAGATGTCAAGCCAAAACTACCAGCTGATGTACAGGTAGTTATAAAAATTAAAGAAGAGGGAAATCTATTTAAATCTGAGAAATACGAACACTCTTATCCTCACTGCTGGAGAACAGATAAGCCTATATTATATTATCCTCTTGACAGTTGGTTTGTAAAAACAACGAGTCATAAAAAAAGAATGTTGGAATTAAACAAAACTATTAATTGGAAACCAGCTTCTACTGGAGAGGGGCGATTTGGAAATTGGCTTGAAAACTTAGTAGATTGGAATTTGTCTCGTTCTAGATTTTGGGGTATTCCTCTTCCAATTTGGAGGACAAAAAACGATGAAGAAGAGGTGTGTATTGGATCTATAGAAGAGTTAAAAATAGAAATTAATAAATCTGTAGCTGCTGGACTTATGACACAAAACCCTCTAGATAAATTTTTAGTTGGAGATTTTTCGGAGGAAAACTATAATCTTTTTGATTTACACCGACCATATGTTGATGATATCATACTTGTTTCTAATTCTGGTTTGGCTATGAAAAGAGAGTTGGATTTAATTGATGTTTGGTTTGATTCAGGCTCAATGCCCTACGCTCAGCTTCACTATCCATTTGAAAACAAAGATCTTTTTAAAGAAAGTTTTCCGGCAGATTTTATTGCAGAAGGTGTAGATCAAACTAGGGGCTGGTTTTTTACACTACACGCTATATCAACTCTTGTTTTTGATTCTGTTGCTTATAAAAATGTAGTTTCAAATGGTTTGGTTTTAGATAAGAGCGGTAATAAGATGTCTAAGCGGCTTGGAAACGCGGTAGATCCATTTATTACAATAAATAAGTATGGAGCAGATGCAACAAGATGGTATATGATTAGTAATGCTCAGCCATGGGATAACCTTAAGTTTGATGAAGGAGGGATATTAGAAGTTCAAAGGAAATTCTTTGGCACCCTCTATAATACATACTCGTTCTTTTCACTATATGCAAATATTGATAATTATCAATATATAGCTGGAGAGTCAAAAATTAATAAACGAGACAAAACAGATAAATGGATTATCTC
>Ga0115003_10002164_pt1 | contig 16538 bp, 10 predicted proteins | sample ArcticOcean_MG_C_7_FD_88736 | JGI IMG/M metagenome (GOLD analysis project Ga0115003, IMG submission 88736) | Marine microbial communities from western Arctic Ocean - ArcticOcean_MG_CB11_88 | ecosystem: Environmental > Aquatic > Marine > Oceanic | place: Arctic Ocean: Canada Basin | collected... | reverse complement strand
GCATGGCGTCGGTCAACGCCTGGAGTTGCGTTGAGGACGCGGATATTTCGAGGCCGCCAAATTGGGGCCACGCCGCGTCCGGGATCACGATCGGCTGGGCCATGACGCCGTCGTCGATCACACCATAGGTCGCTGTCGCTTCGCGAGTCGCTGGAGTCCAAACCGGAAAATTGAAACTTGCTGCGTCGGTCGCTGCGTCGGTCGCGGCGGCAACCTGAAAGGCTGCAGTGCCCGCGCTTGTGGGTGATGCGGCGAACCGGACTTCGACACGGTCATTGCCGGGCACGCTTACTCGTACCCCTGCGCTCTTGCCATCGTTTGCAGCAAAGGATGCATTCGTCCCTCGGATCGCAATGTCGACATCCATGGGTTCGTCGGTTTGGTTCTGCAACGTGACCGGGAGCTCAACGCTGTCGCCAAAGTTGAGGAAGCGGGGCGGGGAAGGGCGCACCATCAGCGGGAGCCGTGCAGTGACTTGCGATTCACCGGTGCCGAAGAATCGGTCTCCTGAAACCGCGACGGCCATGATGCGATAGCGGGTGATCGAATCGGGCAGTTGTAGGGGTACGCGTGCGCGACCGTTTGCATCGGTCGTCACGACGGGCGCGAATAGCGCGAGGGCGGAGAAGTCGCGGCGTAGTTCGATTGGAGCTGGCGATGCGGGAGCGACGCCCGCTTTGCCGGCGTAGCTCAGTGATCGGGCGGCCCTGAGGTCCATGGAATCGAGTTCGACACCCGCAGCGGCGGCCATGGAAACCTTGGAGTGCATCATCGGGGCCTCGAACTGAGGCGGGTTCTCGTGACGACTTGTTGCCAGGGTGATTTGCGATCGCAAGTGCTGAGTCGAATACCCGGGAAAGGCTTTCGGGTAGAAGATGTCGAGTGGGTCGTTGAGCGTGTAGCCCGTAAGCGCAAGCACTGACTCATCGACCACGACAAGCGCGACTTCCGCTTCTGCAAGCGGGTGACCCGCGGCATCATTTACCTGAACGTCGATTTCAGTTTTTCCTCCGGGCGCGAGAGTGTGGGTTTGAGGCGTAGCCAATACGATCAGGTCGCGGCTGCGCGGTGGAACCGCCAGCTCAAGGGTTCCGCCCGCGAATGCCATGCGCTTGTGCGCCGGTTTGTCATTCGAGGCTTGAGCATCGCTCTCACCGACCAGTTCAACCGCAACGCTGACGCCCGCGAGATGCTCTTCAAGGATCGGAATGCGAAGCGTGTAATTGGCTTCGGTCACACGAAAAGTTTCGGTCCTCGATACGCCGTTGCGTCCCAGAATCAGAAGACCTTCGGCGGGGAAGAACGGCGCTTGTACCAATACTTCGGCGACGTCGCCCGGCTTGTACTCCTGGCGGTCGGGAATCAATTGAACGTGCTCGCGGTCGAGGGCGCGATCAAGCTGAGCATTCGCCCCTGCAACCCAAACCTGAAGCTCCGATTCGTTGCGGCGCCCCTGGTCGTCGTGAACCGACGCGACGACCCGGTAGTTGCCGCTCTTTTCAATCTTAAAGCCACAAGTTAAAGCCTCTGACTCTGATCTGATTTTGCATAGCTCCAGAACAGTGGGAGGTTCCTCGTCAGCTGTTGACTGTGGATCTACATGCCGACGAAAGTCGCTCGATTCTTCAAGGTGCAGCGAAACGTCGATTCCGGCTTGTCGTTCGCCCGCGATATTGACGACTACGCTCTCCACATCGAGCGACTCGCCTACTTGGATGAAAGAACGCTCCGTGTTCAGGCCGACATAGAGTGCCGCGGGGTGGACAAGGGTCTGACTTCGGCCTGTCCAATTCTGGCGGTTACGATCCTGCACGAGTGCCTCAGCCTTCACGACAAACGGCCGCGGCTTTTCGATGGCAACGAGGTCAATCGCCAGGCTGTGTTCGCCCTTTGCATCGGTCACTGCGCTATGCGCAATGTTTTCGAGCGCTTGTTGGTGAAACGGACGCTGTCCCCACCAAGGCGTCCAGTTGCCGAACTGAAAGTCGTCGTGATGCGGCGGCACGAAGCTTCCGTACTCCGCTGTGACGTTCCATGTCACGGGTGCCGCGGCGAGCCCTCCGCCCGCGAAATACTTCGCCCCAAGGTGAGCAACCGCGGTATCGCCAAGGAAGTGCTCGGCGTCGTTGAAACGGGCCATGACTTCGAACTCGGGTCGGCGGAACTCTTGGATCATAACCGCGTGCTCAGATCTTGCGTCTTCGACCGGCTCGCCGAGCTTCATCGCTGTCAAAACAAAGGCAGCGTTTCCGAGTTCAATTTTCTCGGGAAGTTTGACCGCGAGATGAAAGCCGCCGAGTGCAGTGACGCTCGCGCTGCCTTCTTCAATCGTCTTGCCGCGCGGTCCCTTGAGCTTCCACCCAACTTGATCGATGGACTCGTCCGGCGCAGACAACGTGCGATGATCTTGCGCGTCGATGTGCCGCAACCACCCCTTCAGGTGAACTTCTTCGCCGGGACGGTAGACGCCGCGATCACTGAACTTGTACCAGAGTGTGCGCGGGGTATTCTGATTGTTTCCGAAGTACCGCATGCCGTAGCCGGCAAGCATTGCAGAGTCGCGCCCCTTTCTTGCGATCAAGACGGCACTTTGGTCCGCTCTTTGAGCGAAGGCTTGCCGTGTAAGACCCGAAGCGTCTGTGGTTGCCGTTGCTGCCAGCGGCGGAATGAGACTGACCTCGGCGTTCTCGACGGGAGTGCCGTCTCCCAGCGCGGTCACCCAACTCACAATCGATTTGGAGTCCATGACTGCGGTGAGTCCGAGTTTCGTCACTTGCACCCAGTAGACGAGCTCTGAGCCTGGCAGCCTAGACCAGCGCCTATGATCTCTGCGGTCACCATTGCCCGCCTGAGTCTCGAGCAAGAGTTGACGTGCCGAATGGCGATCAGCGGTTTCTACCCAAACCGCGAAGTGACCGTAGTTGCCCTTCAGGTGCGAGCGAAGGTCGATGTCGACGGTGCTGTATCGGTCCTCATCATCTGGGGTTCGCCAGGTGTCTTGAACTACTTCGCCACGTGCAAACCCATTTCCGCGCACGCGTCCCTGTTGCCACTGTTGGAACGCGTGCCAATCCTCCGGCTCTACTCGATTGATCCTGACGCTCAGTTTTTTGTTGTTTGTCGATTGGATCGGGAGTACCGCCGGTCCAAACGGGTCCAGAGTGACCGCGGGCCCGTTTGGACCATGAAGTCGACGACGTGCGTGGCCGGTGGTGATTGCAATTTGTTCGTCGTGTTTGAGTGTTTGACCAAATGTGTCGCGAATGCCCTTGGGTACGACGATTCGATATGAGGTCTTGGGTTGAATATCGCCGGCGATCGAAAGATGTTGTTGGTGAAAGTTGACCTCGAGGTTGGCTACATCGGGTTCGACTTTGATGTCGACTTCTTGGTTGGGGTCGAGCGCATTGTTGAAGCGCACCCACCACCTACGGCCGGGCTGGCAAGAGCCTTCTTCACTGCACGAATAGTCGTCGACGGCAAGCTTGTCGTAGGTGGAGAAACTGAAACCCTGTGACCCCTGCGTCTTCCGTGGACCTTCTGCAGAAGGCGCACCGGCTTCAATGGTGACTTCGAACTTTCGCCCCGGCTTAAGGGGCGACTTCGGTGTAAATGCGATCCAACGTCCCGGTTCGGCGTGTTCGGTTTGTTTCTTTGCATACGGGTCGGCTTCAATCTCGGCCGGTGTCGCAATGCGAAGCTTGCGCTCCTTCTTATGATCTTTGAGATGAACGAACTCAAGAAGGGCTTTGGCGTCGACTCGCTGGTCGAAGGTCATCAGTAGCAATGGCGTGAGTACGACTGATTCGGTGACGGGATACTTCGAGATCAACTTGGCTGGGGGTGTTTTGAATTCGAATGCAATCTCTACGTCGAGGCGATTGCCGCTAGCCGCAACTGTTCCAGCAGGCACAAGCACGCGATACTTTGTCGCGGCGGGGAAGCGCACGGTGGGTTCGAAGATCAACGTTTGAGTGCCGAGCCAGCGCCATCGCCCGGCGGGGTGCGGCGTTAGTGTCACGATGTCCTGCGGCAGCGCATCTTGGATCGACCCGACTGCCACCATGGGTTCCGAAAAGCTGATGTTGAGCGTGGCCGCCATCGAGACGGCTCCTTCAGGCGCGTAGCGAGTGACGTGCAAGGAACCCCCGGAAGGCTTCGGGGGCGCTTTCTCAACCTTCGGCTGAGGGAAGGGAGGCGTAACTTCGTCGCCGGTTCGCCGCGGGGATTTTGTGCCTGTTCGGACATGAAAAGGCGACTGCGCGATTGATTCTTTGGCGAGGTCGGGAAGCCGGTCGAGAAGGGCATCGATGCGAGCGGGGCTTAGGGGGCTGCCTGCTTTGGGGGGATTCGCGGGCGGGTTCGACGCAGGTTCAGCATCGCGAAGCTGGAGCGTGACATGCGGTCCGCCTCCAGGGCCGGGAATCGTTGCGACTTTGTCCCGAGAAAAACCGAGACTTAGCGCCGAAGAAGACAGCTCGGTGGGAAGCACGTGCCCCACGATCTGGCCGGTTGTTGTCATCAACCCGAAGGGCTCGAACATGACAAAGGCTGCCAGAAGCGCAGCCGCGCCGATCGTCCTGAAGATCCATCTTCTGCGTTGCTGCATCATCGTCCCTCCTCTCCTCAAAGTCTACCTGCGTGCCTTTTGATTAGACAACGCAATCGCGCATCGGTTTCCGCGACCCTGCCCCCGGTTCGCGGGCGTGGTACCGTGCTCAACTGATGAAGTACGCCACGCGATTGCATTCGCACACACGGATGTGCGACGCCTCGACTCGCGAGCCCGCCGAGAGAGCTTCCGTCGCCCGAAACGTTCGGCCGCGCTAGTGGCGTCCTTGCAAAGCGATGCCCGGAGTCGCGCGAGTTCGCTTGTGCCGATCTGCATCGTGTTTCTTGCCGCGCTCGCGGTCCGATACGCCTTCCTTGTTCAACTACGAGACGAATCCTATCTGGGAAACATTCGCGTCTCAGACGCTTTCGCGTATTTTGAACTCGCGGGAATGATCGTCGCGGGCAACGCCCCCGCCGAACCCTACTGGCAAGCGCCTTTCTACCCACTGCTCTTGGCAGGGTTTCAGTGGCTATTCGGTGACTCGCTCGGCGCGGTGCAGTGGCTCCATCTTCTTGTGGGTGCCCTCAATTGCGCGTTGGTCTTTCGGTTGACCGACCACACCTTCGGTAGGGAGGCTGCGTGGGCCGCCGCTGGGGTTGGGGTTCTTTATGCGCCGTTTTGGATCTTTGACGCTCAGCCCCTGCCGGCAAACCTAACCGCTCTGCTCGATCTCGTGTTGGTTTCGGTCTACCTGAGATTTCGCGAAAGCGGGAATTGGGATCTTCTGGCGGTGGCGGGCTTATTGCTTGGCGTGGTCATCACGACGCACGGTCTCGCGATGTTTACCCTGCCTGTGTTTCTGTACGACATTGCAAGCCGGCGTCGCGCCGCCGACGCGCAAACGAGCTCGGTTGCCGCCTGCGTCGCAGTGTTTTTGGTCGCCACCGCGATCGCGCCCGCTTCGGTGAGTCTTCGCAATTCAATTGTCGCCAAGGCGCCGGTCTTCGTTTCATACAACGCGGGCATCAACCTCTATATCGGGAACCACCGTGACTTGGAGCAGACGCTTGCGCGTCGAGGTGGCTACGAGTGGTGGGAATTGTTCAACAGCGCGTACGCGAGTGGCGCAAGTTCACCGGCGGATATGAACCGGTATTTCATCGAACAAACGTTCAACGAAGTTTTGGAGGCGCCGGGATCGGTCCTGCAGACGTTTGGCAAGAAGACCTTGATGGCGTTGGCGGGTAGTGAGCAAAAAAGAAACTTTCCCATCTATCCACTGCGCGAAGACTCGTGGTTATTGCGCGCATTGTTGTTCGAAGTTTCGATCTTTGGTTTCGTTGTGTTTGCCTTTCCGGCAGGGCTCGTGATTCCACTGGCGGTGTTCGGTTTTCTTTGGGTGCGGCGATCAGGAGGCGATGCGACTGGTGGACTGTCAGCGAAGTCGCTTCCAGGTTGGATCGCTCTATTTCACGTGGCGGGCATGCTGGTCTTCTTTCCCACGGCGCGGTATCGCGTGCCCGCGATCATGCTCCTCTTACCCTACGTGGGCGTGGCCCTCGTGATGGCGCGGAATGCGTTTGTAACGCGGTTGCGAGAGCGGGGCGACAGTCCGAGTGGGGTCGCGGCGGTTGTCGCGACGGGGCTTGTCGTGTTTGCGATCGTCAACCCGCTGGCATCCAACGTATTTCGCCACCCGGTGCGAGACGAGGCTGAGCATCGGTATCTATCGGCACGCTGGGGCTTGGAAATGCTATGGCGTGCCGAAAGCGAGTCGATCGAAGCGCGGATGCTCGCTACTGCTAACGAATCGATTCGCGTCGACCCGACATACCCGGAACCTCTTGAACTGCTCGCGATGCACTACCTCAACCGAGATATTGACCGAAGCATCGACTATCTCACCCAATTGGACCGGCTCATTCCTAACGACGCGGTTGTTCAAAGCAAACTTCGAAAAGCGCAGGAACTCCGCGAGCAGCGTGTTCGTCAAGCCGCCGCGGTGCAGTAAGTTGCTTTAGGAAATTGAGTTCCGACGCATCGGGTTGTCGAGACAGACATTCTCGAAACACCGAAACAAAAAGATACAATAGACATAAAGGAAGGCCCCCATGCCGCTTAGCCCGATGGACGAATTCATGGCGCATCAGACGTGTGAAACCTTCGACCACGTTTTTACGAGCGATCGCAATTTTTACGACCGCTACTACTTCAATATGCATTCGAGTAGTGACGAACTCTTCGTCATTATAGGCATGGGGCAGTATCCCAACCTGGGGACAACGGACGCGTTCGTTTCGGTGTCGATCGGCGAAGAGATCCACGTCGTACGGGCATCCCGGGAGCTCGGCGGCAATAGGCTCGATACCACGATCGGTCCCTTCGGTACCGAGGTGATTGAGGGGCTTCAGAAGGTGCGGTTCTTCTGCGAGCCGAACGAGCATGGCATTTCTTTTGACCTGGTTTTCGAAGGCACCGTTCCCGCTGTGGAAGAACCAAAGACGTTTCAGCGATTTCCACATGGACGCGTGTCGATGGACACGTCTCGTTATTCCCAAGTCGGCACTTGGACGGGGACCCTCGAAGTTGCGGGGAAAAGTTTTGACGTGACGCCTGACCGCTGGCGCGGTGCGCGGGACCATTCCTGGGGTGTGCGCGGCATTGGCGAACCTGAACCGCCCGGAATTCGTGTGAGCCACATCGGCACGGGCTTTGGTTTTTTTCACACCTGGATTCCGCTTCAAACCGACGACGGCCTGTACAAGCTCTTCTTCGAAGGGGACAAAGATGGCAACACGTTGGTCGAAGAGTCGGTCAAGGTCGGCAACGTGGCGTCTGGCGGCGCGATCGAGGAGATGGGTAGCCCTAAGTTCGACTACAAATACAAGCCGGGTACCCGCGAACTCGAGAGAGCGACGATCACATTTGCAGATCCCACCGGGAAAGAGATCGAGGTGCGTGCAACGCCCCTGCGCACGGTGTACCTCGCCGCGGGTTCTGGCTACATCCCGCAACCAGACTGGTCGCACGGCATGTATCAAGGCCCACTCAAAGTAGAAGGCAAAACGTACGACATCAGCACTCCGGAAAAGCGCGCCGAACTCGGTCCGCTCTACGAGGTGCTGTGTCGCTTCGAATTGAGTACGGGCGAAGTGAGCTATGGCCTGCTCGAATGTCTTTGCGTGGGGACCTACTTACCGCTCGGTTTTGATTCGCCGGGAGCAATGGCGCCTTAGGCAGGGGCGTGTTCGGCGTCACATGAAACGCCCTAAATCGCGCAGTCCGTTGCACCGCCATCGATCCGCATCGTCGAGCCGTTGATGTAGGCCGCGCGTGCGCTTGCGAGAAACACGACGAGGTCGGCGACTTCGCTGGGTTTTGCGATGCGACCGAGCGGGTTGTCGAACATGCCCTTCATCGCTTTGCGTTGCACGACCGCCCAATCGTCGCCCCAGCCTTCTTTTTCGGCGCGTCGCCACATCATGGCCTTGATTTCTTCGGTGGCGATAATGCCCGGACTCACGAGGTTTACCGTGACGCCGCTATTGGCGAGGTCTTTCGCGAGGGTGAGGCAAACGTTTGCGAGCGCGGCCTTCGACGCGTAGTAATGAGGCATGCGCGCTGCGGGTCGCAAACCGCCAACAGTTCCGAGCCAGATGACACGTCCCCAGCTTCGTTCGGTCATGCCCGGCGTAAGCGCCTTTGCGAGTCGAACTCCGGAGATCACATTCTTTTGGTACATGTCGGCCCAGTCGTCGCTCGAAGCGGTTGGCCAGGTTCCGGCTTCGGCAACGCCGTAGTTGTTGACAAGGATGTCGATGGGGCGGCCCGCACTTTCGAGTTGATCCACGACCTCGGCAGCACCGGCGTCTTCAACAATGTTTCCGTAGACCGGATAGGCCTGGTGGCCCGCGTCGGTAATGCGTGCCACAACGGAATCAGCCTGACCTGCCTCAAAGCCATGGACATAGACCGCGACACCTTCCTTCGCCAGCCCCTCGGCGATCGCGGAACCCGTGCCGCGATAGCTTCCTGTTACGAGGGCTGTTCTATTTTTGAGCTCGAGATCCATGGGAATGCCTTTCAAATGCGTCTAGGTGTCAACGCGGTTTAGCACGGTCGCCCGGTCGTCACGAGTACAGTCCTCGGGTTGGTTACACTCGCAGAAGTCTAATCGTGCGGGGAAAAAGGTGACCGACGTCGGAAGAGGTGAAAAGTTTGTTGCGATCATTGGCTTGCCGCGGAGCGGAACGACCCTGTTGACCGCTCTGCTCGATCGCCATTCATCGTTGTGTTTGTATTACGAGCCCTGGAATGCATCTCCAAACGCCCGCCCGCCCGTGCCCAAAGACATTGCCGAGTTCCGCGCTTGTATGACGGCGCGCTTTAGGGACGCCGCGCATGCGAAGGGGACCATCACGGGCTTCAAGGAAACGACGACCAATTTGGGAACGACGGCTTGGGCTGTCGACGCGATCAATTCACTGTCACAGACGTGTGACGTGACACCAATTTGGATTCACCGCGACCCCATTCACTGCCTGCTTTCAAAGGTCGAAGGCGCAAAGAAGTGGTGGGGCTATCCAGATGCCAAGTTTTCCAAAGAAATATTCGAAAAATTTCTAACCGAAACAGAAAACAGTTACGACATCTTACGCGCTCTCATGAGGCGGCACGGTGGTCTCGCGGTTCGTTACGAGGCACTTGTGCGCAGCCCGGCAGACGTTCTCACTCTCGTCATGAAAAGCGTGGACGAATCTTTCGAACTGTCGCAACTCGACTACTACAAGTCGAATTCGGAAACAGGGCTTGGCAAGAAGGTGATGGGAGATCCAGGTCTCATCGAAAAACCGCGGCAGGTCAACGAAGAATCGATTGCGCAGCGCGACCGAGAGGCGCGGCAATACCGCTCAGTGATCCGCGATGTATTCGAACAGCCGCGCTTTGAAGCCATCGTCTCGCAGTTCGAACGGTTTGCGGGGCTGCCATCGGTTGCGCGCGCTCAACTCGACTTTGAGCCGTAGCTCTGCGCCATACTCGCGGCCGGTGACAACTGGATGCCGTGGTTGGGGATCGGGTAACGCAGTCCCGCTTTGCTCAGAGCTTCAAGTCCCGCGATGATTTTTGGCAAGTCACTCGGTGGGAGTGCGACCAATAATTCGTCGTCCTGCACGCCGCCGAATTTTCGTTCTGCGTAACAGGGGATGGATACCGAAAACTCTCCGGTCTTGAGCGCACGCCCCCATGAGTCCGCGCAAGCGCTTTCGCCGACCACCGAGAACGAGCACTTCTTGTAGTCGCGGTATTGGTAACCATTGATGAGGGTGATCATCTGGCCTGGCGTTGCGTAGATCAAACATATGTCCGGGTTGTCGATCCGCCCTGAAACCAGGGGCGACACCGCCATGGCTTCGTAGTCGCCATAACTCGCACAGTCCATCGCGCCTTGGTGCGCGGCGCTGTCCTCGAGCGTGCCGTACCACACGCCGTTGAACTGGTTTCCGCTTTTCCATTCTTCGTCCTGGGGGTGAAGTCCGAGCACGGCACCGCATTGGGCGCCCATCAGGTGTTCCATCGTGAAGCCAATCGTGTACCCGATCCAGCGAGCTTGTCCGACAATTTGATCTGTTGCGAGTTTTAGCGACGGGTCGGGAATTCGAATTCGCGGGATGTCGTCGAGGTCTTTGCGCGTCTTGAAACGCTTCATGCCGATCGGCGTTGCCTTGAGGCGTAGCAAACGAACGAGGTCCTCACAGATGGCTTTGAAGTCGTATTCGGTCTCGTCTCCCCAACAGTTGGGTGAGGTCATCGTGGCTTCCTCCAGTACGCGCGCATGGGTTCGAGTCGTGAGTTGAAAAATTGAGGTTCGCACCTTCTACCCGCTCGGGCACTTGCTTTCGAGCCCAATCGCGATGTTGATGCTCGCCCTCAGTCTTGGTTATGGTCCGCACGGGAGTGCACGATGAATTTTGGATTCAGCGAAGAGCAGGATCTACTGCGCAGCTCGGTTCGAAGGTTTTTGGACGAGCGCTGCCCTCTTGAAGAAGTTCGCAGGCTTTCGGAAACCTCTCCGGGCTACTGCGAGGCGCAATGGGCCGAACTTGCTGCGCTCGGTTGGCTTGGCCTGACGATCCCCGAGGCTTACGGCGGTGCGGGGCTCGGGTGGGTCGACCTCATTGTGGTGCTCGAAGAGACGGGCCGCAGCCTCTTTCCTTCTCCGCTTCTGGGCCACGTCCTTTGTTCGACCGCCATCACTGAGCTGGGAAATCCCGTGCAACAAGAACGCTGGCTTCCAGGACTCGCCGCAGGGTCGTGTATCGGAAGCGTGGCGCTCATCGAAGAAAGCGATCTTTCCGCGCCCGAAGGCACGCAGCTGCGTGGCGTGCCCGTCGACGGTGGCTACGAGCTGAGCGGCCAGAAGCGGTTGGTGCCTGACCCGGAAACCGCGGGGCTTTTCATTGTGAGTTTTTGCACCGGTGATGCGCCCGACGACATCGCACTGGCAGTCGTCGATGCCCAATCCACCCTCGTCAGCGCGAAGAGTTTCCCCATGATCGACGCAACCAAGCGAATGGGGAACATCGAACTCAACGCTGTCGTGGTGAAAAACGAAGACATCTTGGCCACGGGAGCAGAAGCGGTCACGCGCTTGCTTGACGCAGGCGCGCTCGCGGTCACGGCCGAATGTTCCGGTGCGGTCGACGCTGCCATTAAAATGACTGCCCGTTACGCGTGTGATCGCTTGCAGTTCGGTCGCCCTATTGGGCAGTACCAAGGCGTGAAACACCCGCTTGCAGAAATGTACGTGGACCTCGAATCATTTCGGTCATTGCTCTACTACGCTGCGTGGTGTCGTGACACCGGCCACGAAGATCGGTCTCGCTACGCGTCTCTGGCAAAGGCGTACGCGACGGATGCATTTATTCGCACAGGTCTCGACAGTATTCAGCTTCATGGCGCAGCCGGGTTTACGACTGCGTGCGACATCCAGCTTTACTTCAAGCGATCGAAGTGGGCGCGACCCATGTTTGGTGATGCCGACTTTCACTACGAGCGCGTGCTCGAATTGCGAGGCGTCTAGTGGACTTTGATCTCACCCCCGACGAAGAGCGGTTTCGCGACGAGGTGCGCGCCTTCAACGCCGAGCATCTTCCCTCGGTTGCAGAACGTCGCAAGCTTGGCCCTGGTTTTCTGGTGCAATGGTGGCGCCTGATTCGAGAAAGGCGCTGGGTCGGCTTTCAATGGCCCAAGGACTGCGGTGGGAGCGGCGGCAGCATCATGGAGCAGTACGTGCTCAAACAAGAGATGCTTGCCGCGGAAGCACCGGCTCTCGGTCGCGATTACACCGGCCTCGGGTGGGTCGGGCCGGCGATCATTCAGTTTGGAAACGACGAGCAGAAAAAGCGATATCTCCCGGACATCCTCGACAGTGAGTCTGCATGGTGCACGGGATACAGCGAACCCAACATCGGAAGTGATCTCGCTGGCCTTCAGTGTCGCGCCGTGTGCGACGGTGACGACTATGTGGTCAACGGTCAAAAAGTCTGGATCTCACTGGCCCATGTGGGCACTGGGATCTACACCATGGTTCGCACGAAACCCGACGCACCAAAGCACGAGGGCATCTCATGCCTATTGATCGATCTCAAGTCGCCGGGGATCGAAGTCCGCCCGATCGAAAGCTTTCCCGGAGATCACTTCGCACATTTGTACAACGAAGTGTCCTTTCGCAACGTGCGGGTTCCGGCCGCTAACCGAGTGGGTGAAGACGGGCAGGGCTGGGACATTATTTGCTCGGCGTTGCAAAACGAGCGTTCCGGGATCGCGGAAGTCAATCGGCATCACAAGGCACTCGACCGCTTGATCAAGCTTGCGAGGAATGCACGCATCGGCGGCAAGCCGGCGCTCGGAAACGGAAACCTGCGGCGGAAGCTTGCGTCGTTCGATGCGCGTATTGAAGCGGCGCGCTTGAACGGTCTTCGCAACTTGACACAGCAAGTGCATCACCAGAACCGAGACAGTGATGCCTCGATCAACAAGTTGCATAACTGCAATTTGCTCGTCGAAATGAGCGAGACGGGTATGGAACTGCTCGGCGGTGGGAGTCCGTACGTGGGAGACACAGAAGCTTCGGTCTATCGCGGCAAGTGGCAGATCGGAGCGCTCGGTTGGCCCACGACTGTGATTGGTGGCGGCACAGCGAATATCCAAAAAAACATTATCGCCGAACGCATGCTCGGTCTTCCCAAGGACTAGCAGGCTATACGCGTTCGCGGTCTTCCTGGCGCATGGTCTTCGTCAAAAAGAATGTGCCCGAGGCCTTTGCGAGGGTCTTGCCTTCTTCGTTAAGGACTTCGCCTTCGGCGTAGCCGAGGCTCTTGGTCAGTTCACGCATCCACGCTTTTGCCATGATGCGTCCCGTTTGTACGGGCCGGAAGTAGTTGACCTTGATCTCAACTGTTGCGCAGCCTTGGCCCTCGGGCAGATGCTGCAAGACGGATCGCCCGAGTGCACTGTCGAGAAGCGTAAAGAGGACGCCGCCGTGAGCGCGGTTTGCGCGGCTCATATGCTTTTGTTCAAGGTCCAGTTCCAAAACTTGGGCACCGTCGACATTGCCGAGGAATCGGATTCCCATGTTGCTTGCAAATTCTTGGTTTTTCGGGCCTTCGTCGGGTTTAGGCTGTGATTTACTCATAAATCCAATCTAGCAAAGCGTGTCGCCCTGAAAGCAGCCGCGTGAAGTTCGGCTAACCTGCCGCGCGCATCATGTTCGAAACTTCCTTTTACACACTCGCGGTAGTCGTCCTCGTCGTCGTCCCCCTTTACGCTTGGCGGATACGTGGGCGTACTTACGCAATTTTCAGCGGTTTGGTTTTAGGCCTGTCGATGCCCGGGCTTTTTTTCACGCTGTCGAAGTTTGCAGTCTGGTTCCCGGAACCGTATCTCCCTCTCGTTCGATTCCTCGCGCTCTATTGTCTCGGCGCCGCCGGCATCCACATGGGCCATCTCGTGCGTGCCCGCATGCGCTCCCGGACGTTTCGACTTCTCGTTAGTGTTCCCGGGCAGGCAACCGTCGCGGGCGGTTTTCTTACTGTGGGCTGGTTGCTTTTAACCCTTCCGGTTCGTGCGGTGTTTGTCGTCCTCGAATTTGACGTCGGCAGTGCGGCACTCGTATGGCTCGACCTCCTGCCTCTCGTCGTTGCACTGATTTCGATTTTCACTTCGGTTCGGCCGGTGGTCGAAGTGGTTCGAGTTACGTTGGGCACCGATGGCCCAGCGGAAGTAACCCGCGTGCCGGTCGAGCGTCATCGTAAACGCATTCCCCCAGCCCTGGATACACGCCCCCTTCGCATCGTTCAAATTACGGATCCTCATCTGGGTCCGTGGCAGTCCGTACGTGCATTGCGTGAAATCGTGTCGAAGCTTGTCGAGCATGAACCCGATCTGTTTCTCTTGACCGGCGACTTTCTCACGATGGAAAGCATGGGCACCCCCGGTTCGCTTCACGAAGCTCTTGCTCCCCTGAAAGCGCATCCTGGGCGCTGCTTCGCGATCTTTGGCAATCACGATCACGAAGCACCGGAAGAGGTTCGTGCTGCGCTTGCCCACAATGGCATCGAGCTATTGGTCGATCAGGAAGCGATCGTCGAAACATCGGTGGGTCCCGTACAGTTGATTGGAGCCGACTATGTGGGCCGCGGACGCGGCGAACATCTAAAAGGTTTGCTTGGACGGTTTGCGCGACGCGAAGATCATGTGCGCTTACTCATGCTGCATGATCCACTGGGCTTTCGAGACATCGAACCGGGCGCAGTTGATCTCGTTCTTTCCGGACACACCCATGGCGGTCAGGTCGGGCTCGTGAGCCTTGGCTTCGACTGGACCGTGCTTTCGCGAAGCCGATGGCCTGACCACGGACTTTTCGCTCTGGGTTCCAACCGGCTGTACGTTCACCGCGGCACCGGCTTTTATGGTTTCCCGTTGCGGGTCGGGGTGCCGGGTGAAGCGTCGCTGATGGAACTGATCGTTAACGAAGCGGACTAAACCGACACCCGCGAACACACGTACAGGATGTGTGGGTACGGGAGAAAATCGTTGATCGTGTGACGCTTGACCGTGAATCCCAACTGCTCGACCAAGGCGGTGAGTTCAACCGGGTCCCAATAGTGAATGGGTTCGGATCCGACCATCAAGCGATCGAGTGCCAAGGTGAACAACCGCTTGTACGCCGGCCGGTTGGAAACGTCCTTGAGCAGTAGGACACCATTGGGCGCGACGAGCGCTGCGACGCGCGCGAGGAAGTTTGCGACTTCGTCCTTCGGGAGATGGTGGATCAAGTCGAGCATGAAAATCGCATCGAACTGTCCGCTGCCCTTCCACGCGAGCACATTCGACGTGGTGTAGTGGACGTTGTTGACACCAAGCTTTGCGGCGCATTCTTCAGCGGCTCCGATGCGGTCCGCGTCGAGGTCCACTCCGGTGACCTTTCGCGTCGGAGCGTCGATCGCGAAGTAGAGGGAAAAGAGACCGAAGCCGCAACCGAGGTCGAGAATCCGTCCCTCGCGTGGGAGATACTGACCGATCTCCTGCAGGAAAAATTGACGCAAGATCAAGAAGCGAATGCGTGCGTAGATACGCACGACGAAGCTCTTCTGATTGGCGATGATCCGTTCGACAGCAGCGCGTTCACTGCCCGGCGTCGTTCCAACCGTGGCGCGCGAAGCCGCTGTGGGTGACTTCGTATCATGCGTCTGGTTTGTCGGGTCGTCTCTCAAATCAAAATCTCTCGCTTGCCTTGCTCACCGATTCGCAATGGGTGCCGCCATCGTCGTGCCAAAGGTTGATGGGAAAGCCGTGACGAAGGATGCCGGCGCGTTGTCGGGAGAGCCGGAGCCGAACGGAAGTTTTGGGTCTTACTCGATCCCATTTGGATGATTTGGTTCATGCCGTCTCCCCGTACATGATGCGCAAGAGTTCGAGGGCCATGTCGATCCCCGCCGATACGCCAGCAGCCGTGCTGATCTTATCAGAGCGCCCAAATCGCCCCTTGGTGTGGATGGCGCCATTTTGTTTGAGATCATCAATCACCATCCAAACTGTCGTGGCTCCGCGATCTTACAGCACCCCCCCCCCGCCGCGACGATCAAGCCGTCGGTTGCAGAAAGAAGTGAAGAGCTCTGTTTCGGCACGCCCGAAACGGCAGTGCCGGTGCGTTGGGGCGAGGCGTCCGCCATGGCGATGCGGTCAATACGAGTCGCGCGGAAGCATCGGCCGCGAGAATACTGGTTGTGGACCGTTTCTAGATCTACATCGTTGACTGTTAGGGTTCTACTGATTCCGACCTCGCATGACCTTCGCATCAGATGTGCGGCCATGCGCAAGCTGGATGCGACTCCTTTGGAGCTCTGCCCCAATAAGCGCACCCGCTGTTCATGCAGGAAGTGGGTTGGTAAGTGCCGCTAGTCCGTGTCGGGCAATAGGCAGGAGTGGATCGATTCTTCGTGCGGAATTTCTCGCGCCAAGGTGCGAATCGCCAATGCGGCATCGCGAAGATCGAAGTCGTGGGTGTGCATGTTCTGGATCGGTGTGGTTCGCGACTCGAGCAAGCGGATGGCGCTTGTGTAACCCGAAGCCGTCACGCCGATCGCACCGCGAATCGAAATTTCTTTCATCACAATCTTGTCCGAGACGAAATTGGGGATCGGTTTGAAACCCTTCACGCCGGCAAGGACGACCGTGCCCCCCATGCTGACGTAGTTGAGCGATTCGGAAACGGGTTCGGTGGCGTAAGACGAAACATCGACCACGACGTCAGCGCCCCGTCCGTCGGTGAGTTCATTCACGCGATCCTTGGTGTTTTCGTTTTCCACGTCGATGACCGCGTCCGCACCAAACTCGAGGGCCAGTTCGAGCTTTGCTTTGTCGGCGGCGAGCCCCGTCACGATGATCTTCTTGGCGCCAACGTCCTTGCACGCGAGCACGG
>Ga0115003_10002161_pt1 | contig 16551 bp, 3 predicted proteins | sample ArcticOcean_MG_C_7_FD_88736 | JGI IMG/M metagenome (GOLD analysis project Ga0115003, IMG submission 88736) | Marine microbial communities from western Arctic Ocean - ArcticOcean_MG_CB11_88 | ecosystem: Environmental > Aquatic > Marine > Oceanic | place: Arctic Ocean: Canada Basin | collected... | reverse complement strand
GCTGTGTTTTGGCGCTAGTTGCAGTGACACTCTTGGTTTCAGGCGATTTGCCATTGTCGTCCCTGTCGTTGTGGTCATCGCCATCATCATCCATGAGGATGTCGTCGAGAGCGAGGTCGAGACCGTTGTCGGACAGGTTCGACTGGTCAGTGTCGGCATTGCTGTCACTGTCGCTGTCGCTTGAGTCGACGTCGATCGCTCGGGTTTTCCTGGATGCTTCTAGGAACAAAGGTTCATCACCGAGTTCTCGGGCATGGATGAGAGCTTGCTGAACTTGACGCCTTTCCTTGACTAGAGCTTTTGTGGCTTGGCGAGCCGCTTCGTGGGAGTTGGCGTCCCAAACGTTTTCGGGAGCGACGTAAGGTTCTTCTTGTTCTAGGGGGTTTGCGATAAATGCCCTCTTGACCATGTCTTTCGGAAGGACGTTGAATTTGTCCTGTGTTCCGTTATTCTCCTCGGAGTGTTTGTACAGGTGCTCAATGGCGCAGTTGAGCTTGCCATGAGCGTCTCCGCTTAGGAGGATTTCCTTGTAAAATTCTTGCCGGAGTACGTTCCCTTCAGTGCTGAGCAGAGAAGCAGTTCTCGGCAAGATTTTATTGGGAATATGGTTGAATTTGCTAAGGTAGTCTGACAGGTTTTGCGGGTCTACGACGTGCACAAAACTGCCTGTCTTGTACTTTTCAATTCTGGTTTTGCCTTCAATCTTGTGTCCGGCACACTTCCTGACCTTTGGTGTGTGGTGTTCTTTGACCGACAGAACCATGGTCTGAGTGATGGGGATAAAACTTTTGATTGCATCGAAACTTTGAGTAGGCAAGGCTTGGATCTCTTCTTTGGTGAGAAGATCCATCTGCCCATGCTCGTTGACAAAGTGATGGGCGTAATCTGCGGAAGGAAGTGGACCTGTACTTCTGAAGTGGGGTACCACTTGTTTTAGGTTTTCCTTCTTCCGGTTCCTGACTACCAGTTGGTGCTTTCGTTGGGCTATGAGAGCCGCAAGCTCCGCTGCGGGGACGAGAGGATTCGCCTGGTGTAGTCGACGGAGCGCCAAGTCCTTTTGTTGCGTGACTGCTGGGTCCTCATTGGCTTTTTCTCGAAAGTCAATAGGTCTTGCGTCACCCATCATGTGTTGACGGTACGCTTGCCTAAGGTCGAATACGGCTAGCCCCTGCCCCTTTTCGGACTTAGTCAGCGCGTTGCTAACAGATGTTAGGGTTGAGCCCAAAATCCCGTCCACCTCGTGAAGGAATTCTTCCGGTGTTAAGGGGGCGATATTTCCAGTCTTCTTTACTCCGGCAAGTTTTTTGATAGTCCGTTGAATATGTTTGACGTTAGACAAAATAGTCTCGGACATTTCATTATGGTTTACCATTTGTTTGAAGTGGAACTTGCCCAGCTGGGCATTGGAGTTTCTCATAACACAGAGTTCCTCTGCCAGCTGGTGGGTTGCATTGCTATCTTCGGCGGAGGAATTTGCAAAATCGAGAATGGTGGTTGCCATGTCTCTGACTTTTTTCCTCAGAGCCTGATTATCTGCTTGGAGATCCAGGGATCGGCATCCCATATGTGCAGCGGTTAGGCGTGCGGTATGAGCGCTGTCCGAGATTCCAATGTGAGCTTTTGCCCTGTCCTTCAGGACTTTGCGAACTATTTCGAGAACTCCGAGCCTATCCGCTGGGGACTCGGCGTCGACAAGTTCGTTGAGAAGTACAAGGACTTCGTCTAGTTCATTGACGATGACCTTTCGCTCCCGTTCTGCGGCCGCGGGGGCTGCGACGTACAGCCCGGTGAGCGTTGGTAGATCGTAATGCACCGTAAGCAGGTTTTGGTACGTGGAAAGTAAGCCCTTGTTTGTCACCCTGGTGGGGTTGACTGCAAGTTCGGCGAGTACCTCCAGTGACCTGGCCAGGTGCGTATGTTCCAGAACAGCGGAGCACGTCTTGCCGGCAACGCTTTCTGAGTCGTCCACTGGAATCTCGAGGGTTCTGGCTAGGGGTTTTTTAAGCCCCTTGCAGTATTTCTCGACATTTTCGTGAAGCTCCACCTTGCGTCGTAGGGACTCAAGCTCCGCTACGGAGATGAGTACGAACTTGTTGGCGGGGCAACTTTCTGGGAGCGGAATAATTGTATCAAGAGCGAAGTGACTTTCGTTCCTTTTACGCCTATCGCCGTTCCAATTGCAATACTGGATGCCCGAGCTCAGGTTCGTGCTTTGAAGCAAGTCCTTCGCGTAGGGGTGGTTCAGCTTTTGGCGAGAGATAGCGTAATCCGCGGCGACTTGATTGTACTTGCAATCATCGCTTCGGAAGAACTTCTCCACCGCTTCTTCGAGACCGTAGTCTGCTAAGCCATCGCCAGAGAGGGCCGTGTCGGCGGCCTGAATCAGTGACCCGAGTTGGGTATAACTCCACTCGGTGGCGGGTATTGCGAGGTCGCTATCGTCGCCCCGCATGTTGCATGCGAGGTATGCGATATTCGCGATCACTTCTTTCCCGATGGGTTGGTCGGGACCAGGGTTCAGCGTGCCATCACCATTGACTGGGAGGTATGCTGTTGCCGGGGTTCCTACTCCATCGGGTAGTTGCTCGCCTCCGGAATTGTCAGAGAGTGGGGCGATGCCTCCTTCCTCTACATTTTCGGTGTTGGGCGGCATCTCGTTCACGGGGTCCTCCGCTGTTTTCTCCGTGGAGGGAGGTACAGCGGGTTCGCCCGGGACGGATTGATCTCCTTCAGTGTCCGAAGACATACTGGGGTTTGTGTAAGTACGCGTGCCGACTGGGTCGGTGATACGCGTAAGTACAGTTGTCAGAGGACAGGAGCTTGCAGTGCGCCGACTAGGTCGGTGGTGCACTGAAAGCTCAGTCTTGGGTCAGAGGACACACTCCTTCAAACGTGCCGACAGTGTCGGTGATACGATGAGAAGGGTATGCCTTGAGGGGGTGGTGTACACCTCAGCGTAACCTGAAGTGAATCAGGTATCACTGCAGTGATGTGCCGGTGAGGGCGGTAGTTGTATGAACTATCTTTTAAAAAGATGTCAGAAATCAAGCTACGGTGGGGTATACATAAGAGGGGGGAGCACGGTGTGCTCGGCAGTATATATAAGGGCGGGAAGAGAGAGATAAGTGTGAGGAGTGTGGGAAGACTCGTGTCCATCTCCACAGATCCTTCACGGTTTATTATTGGATAAATATAATCTATTTACACGAATGATGAGACAAGCCGGCTTAGCGGGCCGAATTGTCCCACTGACTCATTCTATCATAAATCAGGCAACTCCGGGCTTAGCGGGCCCGTAGCTCCAGCGCCTGACCCGCCGGCTTAGGGCCTCTAAGCCAGCGGCTACAGCGAGACGTATACAGGTACAAGGCAGTGCCTGCAGGGACAAATGGTCCTAGACTACAGGACTACCAGGGTGACTCAGGCGCGGGCCTGGCAGGCTGGCTAGGCCGCTCCAGGGCGCGCCCGTCACTGGGCTGTTAAGCCCCACAGCACCTATCTTCTGACATGCCCCTCGTTCCAGATAATTCGGTAATTATCGCAGGGCGTAATCTAAGATAGTTGTCAGGGGCGCGATTTCCCTCATAGCTGCTAACGGTACCCTATCCAGAATCGTAGTCCTAGAATACCTCGCTACCGTATGTCCGCATCGGGAAATCTTAGCTCCCTCCGCATCTTCATCCACTAGGTGTCTAATCGAAATCTTAGCTCGACTAGCCCTACCTTACTGTACTCTATCCAGAATCTTAGCCCTAAAGTACAGCTCGAATTCGCACACACCCACTTGCAGTTAAAACATATATAAATTAATTTAATTTTTACATCATAAAGTTTATAACTGCCACCAGGCGACCGGACCAGTGTGGTCCTCATCCTACGCTGAATCTTCGCCGACGTAGGGCACCAGGCACGCAAACCGCGTGTGATTCCTGGCTCTCCGGGAATCGTGGTCCCTTAAATGGTATCTAAAACTTCTATCTCCACATCTTGGAGTCTGAAGACGTTACTTCTGGGATGCGCTGCTTAGAATGGACAGGCATCCCTGGCATTGGCATACTTCCTCAGTAGACCGGAGGAAGAGCACTGGTGCCACTGACTTTTCAACTTCCACATCTGGGGTGGGTTCGTGGCCGGTGTTCAGAGCAATTGCTAGAGCAATTGATGGGTCACTTAGGCGACCCTCGGCGTTGAGAGCTATGCCCCTAAGCAGGATAGTCTCGGGCAGCTCACTATTCGGCACTGGTCCTGACCAGACTCGTAGGTCTTGGTTGGGATACGGTGCTTTACTGGTGGCTCTGCCATGATTCTTCCCATTGGGAATTGTCCACGCTCTCTTGAAATGTATCTGACGTAATCTGTTGGCTCTGCTTTCGCTGCCTTCAGTAACGTGATTTTCAAGAGGTGGTGCAGGTGTGATGAAGTACCGTAACTGTACCGACTGAGGGTATCTACGGTGCACTTCTGCTAGAAACCAGCCTTGGCTGTCTGGGGAGTCGTTACATATGACTAACTCGCCAGGTTCCAATGGTGGGTCCCCTTTCCTGTACTTGGACGGGCCTTGTTTGGGGCCGTTGTCCGTAGGATCGAAATTGTCAGGGTCGGCAGGCATGTGTTTGGTCGGCACAATCATAGATATGTCCCGAGTGAACTCCTTGCCTTCGTATGTTATTACGTACTGTCTTTCTCTGACCTTGCTTTTGATTTTGGCAGGGCCATGATAAAATGACAGGTGCTTCCTTTTGCGGCTTCTCCTATTCACCTCTTCCTGAGATGGAGGCTTATAAAAGTATACGGATAGACCGTCTTGTAGAAGCTTGGTATCGTTTTTCTTATTAGCTGAATTAAGATTTTCGGAATTCATGCGACGGTGCCATTCTGAATTGGCTTGGGCTATTTGGGCAAACTCGTGAGCAAGTTCAATTACTTTTTTTGGTAAGCCTTTTTCCCACAGCTTGGCTGCGTCTGTACTAATGCCCTCTTCGGCGTTGAACTGTAACCTAGGTAGGTCCATTCTAGCCTCTGAGATGGTTCTGGCTTTGAGGCCGTGACCTGCCTGAAAGGGCGACATTTCTATGGCGGAGTTGTACGTGACATTGTGCGCGAAGCTGATGCATTGCAAGTATTCTTTTATATTTTTGTATTCGGAATCGCTTGCAGTGCGCAGCATGTGACCTAGGGTTTGGTTTGCCCGTTCTACTACGGCGTTGCCCCTAGCATTATGACCTCCGGTCGTAATTTGGGTAACACCGAGGTAGGTATTCATGGCGGAGACCACACCTTCTACAAATTCGGGCGCCTCGTCGTTGCGAAACGTGAGGGGCACTCCTTTTGTGAAGACTAGGCCTGATAGTAAGGCCTTGGCTACGCCTTCTTGTTTACGGTCTTTAAGGAACCAGAGTAGCAATTCCCTGGTTACTAGATCTATGGCTACTAGTATTTCACCATCTTTGTGGCCATAAAAATCTATTCCGTAATTTTGCCGTGGCAGCGGTAGGTCTGCTATCTGCAGAGCTTGGAACTCCATGTGCAGGTTTTTCCGACGGACTTGCGCGGCTTGGCAGTCGGGGCAAGATTGTACCGTTTCTAAAACTAACTTTTTCATTTTAGGCCAGTAATACCTCTGCTGTAGTGCATGGAGCACCCGCGGTGCCCCCACATGCAAGACAGTGAGGTGCTCTTGCTTTATTAATCTATCCCTTTGTGAGACGGGCACTATGATTAATAATTTACCGTTTTTGGTTTCCACTGCTTTCAGTTTTGCAGGGTATCCTTTTCGGCCATACATAACTATCTTCCCCCCTTCGGGGGGCTCGATATTATTTTGGTGGCCGACCCACTTACTATACGGGTCTGGTGGAGGGCTCCCCACGAAGGACTCTGTGCCTTTTGTGGGGGTGCCATGTTTGCACCCGTTTGATTTTACTGTGGTGGGTTTCTTTGCCTTAGGTGCACTGGCTTCCTTTGCCTGTGCCCTTGTCATGGCGTAGCAAATAGCGGAAACCTCTGGGGTGACTGCCCCATCCTTCATGAGGGCGTCTAAAGATGCTAGAGATTTGTCTGCAAAATCTAGGTAGTCTTGAGTGGCCTCGAGGGGTTGGTCTTTGTCAGACTCGATAACTGTTTCTTCCTCGCTTTGTTGTGAAAATAGAACGAGGGAGGGTTTCTCGAGAAGTGTGTGCTCAGGATGGCTGACGAGCCATACTAGCGATAAAGGGGATATGACAATGCAGGGCATTTGTTTCCTCTTTTTCTTGACTTCCTCATCCACCTTGCCGTCAGCACCGCGATCAATCTCATGCAGCAGGTCTATGGGGACCAGAGCTGCGAATGGTTTGTTGCGTCTGATGAGGCTGGCGACTTTGTGAGTTATTTTGTCAGCGAACGGCGCTAAGATTACAAAATCGCATGGTCCGGCGGCGTCCGCCCGAACGATGCTTATTGGGTTTCTCGGCGTTCTCCATCTCTGAACTATGCGAGCCGCGAGGACGGTGTCCTTTTCCGCGTTGACTCGGAGGTTTGGCAGCTCCTTAACCGATTCAGGGAGATTCTCTAGGAGAATATCTATAACGGCCGGTAGCTGCAGCCTGTAGAATCCCTGGCCTCTGGGCAGCCGGCTTAGTGCATCGGCTAGTCCATGAGGGGGACTCAGATGGGCCCCAGCCTTGTACAGGGTTTGAACCATGTCGGCGAGATCTTGCGTCTCGTGGATCCGCCATGAGGACAAACGCCCTTTGTTGCTGAGGCTTCCCTTGTACGTGGACGGCGCGTGATCGGTGTAGATCGTAGTGCCGGCATTAACGTCCTGGGTCTCTATCAAGTTGCGAAAGTGTTCTAGGCAGAGTAGCCTAGCTAACGCTTCTCGGTAGAAGCACGGCAGTTCTCTTTCGTGGGCAGTCCATGCCTTGGACATCCACTCAACTACTCTTTTGGGTTCTTTGCTCAGAAGCCGGTGACGGCCTTCGTCTTCATGCTGCATGTCGGTTGGTTCGTCTGCGTACTGATACGCACACGCACCCCAACCGTACTCGCAAGCATCGACCTCAATAAACAATCTGCGTCCGGAGACTTTGTTCCAGAGGAATAAGTTCTCGTTTAGCATCATGCTCTTGAGACGATTGAAAGACACGTCATATGCTGTTCCCGGTAACCATGGTTTGGGGAAAACAACTTTGTCTCTGGTTAGTTCGTGCAGCGGAGCCGCTACTAAACCATAATACTGACAGTAGTGTGACATTTGTTGAGTGCACCCCAAGAAAGCCTTAACATTGGTCACGCTTTCTGGGATAGCACAGTTCTTAATCGGATCTAGGTTTTCATCCTTGGGCCTGGTTTGATCCTTGGATATGGTATAGTTGTGGAAGCTAATTTCCGTTACACCAAAGATCATTTTGCTGGCCTTTACTTGTATGCCAGCCTTCTGGAAGCAGATGACTATGGCCTTGAGTAATTCGAAAAGTTCTTCCAGGGTATCGGCGCCTGCTGCTACGTCGTCAGCAAAGGTAGCGTAGCGGTGGCGGAGTTCCTTGGGAAGGTAACGATCGAAAGCCCGGTAGTAAGCAGTTTGCTGCACCGTGGACGCGGGTCTGGTGCCCATTGTCAGACGGTCCCACGCAAACACACCCTCGTGTGTCTGGAATGCGGTCATTCGACGGGACTCGTCATCAAGTGGTATTGACCAGTACGCGTTGGCGGCGTCTACCTTGAGAAAGTACTTGTAATGATGTAACTTCTTAATCTCGTTTAGGGCTAAAGGTAAAGTACTGGGTGTTGGTTTGAGACACTCATTGATTAGGGCGTTCATGGTGACACGGTACGATGTAGGATCTGCGCTTTTGAGGGCGCCAGGATCTCTTTTTGGCACTATCACTAATCGACTGAGGCACCTGGGGTTATCGCACCGCGACACTACCGGGGTGCTCCTGACGAAGTGTTCTAATACCTTCTGTGTGGCTGGCTTACCGTGGTAATACATAGCCTTGATAGACGGTAGCGACCGAGGGTTACGTCCAGTGGTGTATTCGTCTCTCAATTCGAATTTGTAGGGACGGTCCACGAACTCAGTCATGATCCGAGGAGCTCCATTTTTCGTGGGGAAAACTTTGTCTTCTCCTACGTAGGTTTTCAGCCAATCGGTTACCTCTATTCTCAACGGAGGCGGTACTGGTGGTCCGTACTCCATGGCCTTCAGGCTCCATTTACTGACACGAACGTTGTTCACCGTCGTCATGTCTAGTTCTGATGAGCCCGTGGATTCTATCCCTTGCTGGTTAACTATGGCTTGCAACTGCACCTCGGTCATGTAACACCTGTAGTTGCCTGCGTCAAACGCTGACAGTTCTTCTACAGGTGCGAACGACGGGAAGGAAGCTCTTACCAAGTCATCACAGTCGTGAAGGTGATATGGTTGACCATCTTGGGGTTTGTCGAGCTGAAAGCTCGCACTTTGTGGACCCTTTCGGGGGTTGATGTCTTCCACCATGGCTTGGTAATCTTCATAAGCCATGTCCCGCACTACTCTGGGCGTGCACTTGCATTGGCATTCGTCGTGAATTTGCCATGCAAGCTCCTCTACCTCAAGTTGTGCCAGTAAGCTATCGTGATACTTACTACGTTGGGCCTTGCCTTTCTTGCCTGCCTTGGGTTTGGGATTTCCACTTCCCATAGGCTTGGCTAGCCTGGCTTGGCTTTCCTTTTTGTTCTCTGTCATAGGTGGCGCTACCCTTCGTAGCATAGGCACCCTTCCTAGACAGGATTCTTTATTGTGGTAGTTGGAGTCGACGCCCTCTTCTACTATAGTCGATAGACATATTAGGTAGAAAGGGTCCTCGCTCTTCCTTTGATTGTCGTAGGCGTACGCTAGGCGCACCATCGTGTTGCCGTTGGCGTCCTTGGCGTACGACTTGCCAACATCTTGGTACCAGGAGGTGGTTTCCTCTATTGTTCTCATACGCATAGGTCTCATGCCGTATTGAGATGCTGGTCTTATATCATGCAGCTCGCTTCTGCTTATCATATTGAATGCCCCGCATGAGTCAAGGAACTGAATTCTCTCGACCCATGCGTTGGTTTCTGGGTCTTTCACCATGTGCATGGCGGTGCAGACCTTTCCTAACCTTTCATCTTTCTTACTTTTGTTGTACTCCGTGCTGTGTAAGAGCCAGTACGTGTCGCTTTGCGTCCCCTCACAGACGAATCCAATGTCGGTAGGGGTTACCCGTGACCGAGATATGTAGTTATTCGGGAGAGGATGCGCAGTGGGTCATTCACTATCGTCAGAACCATCCTTGTTGGTCTGACTGAAGTGACTGACTTCTTGTTCATCTTGACTAGAGTGCTCGCCATTGCCTGTGTCTTCGTTGGATTGGGCTGCCTCTTTGTCTAGTAAGTTATTTTCTGTTTCTGAGGAAGTATCATTTTCTGAGTTATCGAAGAAGTCATCGTCGCCTTCTCCGTCACTGTTACCTGCTCCCTCGTCAGAATCATGAAAAAAATTTTCGTCCTGATTTAGGGTTTCGGCTGTGAAATATGACTGTACCGTAAGCGGTGCGTAGGTGGCACCGGTTTGGAAGGCACTGTTTGTTTCCTCAAGAATGTCAGTGAGGTGTCTATTTTCGCTCAACCTTTGCATAACAATGGGGATGTTGTCATGGTGGTCGCGATCGTCCTCGTCGCAATCGCCCCGGCATTCGTCCTCGCCGCAGTGGTGGCAGCAGGAGGAACCGTAGGCTTTGACGACCTTCATGGCTGAGTTTCGCAAGTCTTTTTCTGGAAACGCTTGGGTCATGTAAGTTTTAAAAGTACTGTGTTTGCTACTTCCCATTGCGTCCTTACTAAATCGTGCGCCTGACTTCTTGTCAGGACAGTCGGAAGCATAGTGTCCCATTTTGTTGCAGTTGTAGCATTTGACAGTGCTTAGGTCTCTAGTGGATAGCGACCTTGGCTGTGTCGAGCTAGAACTGCCCTGGTTCTTATTTTGCTTCTTGTTGGGTTTGGGCTTGAATGCACCATTTCCCTTCTGGGTGGATAGCTGTCTATTGCCAGCATCACCTCTTTGGCGTTTGGCACCATTTCTGTAATGGCATTGTGCCGTGGTGTGCGTTTTGTGCGCCTTTCTGCTTATGCACCCTTGGTTCGTACAGTAATCGCTTGGCGCTACACCGCTTTGGGAATTGCGACGGCCAGCGACTTCTTTCTTACGTTGCTTCTTTTTGGGTGGCTTTGAAGGGTCGGAGTTGGCACCGTCCGACTTCTTCTTTTTATGCCCTTCTTTGTCGCCCGTTTTCTTAGTGAAAGACGGATTATTGTAATTAGGTGCAGAGATGGCATTGCCATGGATATCCTTCTTCTGAGAGTAACGAGCCTTATTGAATGCAATTACACTAAGGTCAGGTTCGTCAAAAGCAGGTAGAACAGCTTTGTTGGTCAAGAGGAATTGCTCGAAAAAGATGGCGTCAAAGACACCGGATTGGTATTCCTCGATACGCCCTTTATCGCGATCCTCAAGAGCATTCATTCTGTGGGAGATAGCAAGCGACTCGGCAAAGTTAATGTTGCCGACGTAAGTGTCTTTCCACAATTCTTTTATTTCCTCTTCGCTGTATTCCGTTAGACCTTCTCTAGCTTCGACCAGCTGAGAGATTTGGGATTTTAAGCGAATGAGCCATTGATGCAGAGATTCCTTTCTGTAACGGACGACCGTTTCAAAAGCTCTTCTTAGCTCCTCAATGTGATTTGTGTTGTCCATGGTGTAGTGTGTTACGACGTGGTCCACGATGGTCTGAGCGGTGAAGGGTTCGGGATCTCCACCGTCATCTCTGGCGCGTTGTGCGTGTAGGTGACTCTCATGAATTTGCTCCAATTCTCTCTTTACAGGTTTGTCGGAGAAGAAATGGAAAGCCCAGCTATACACTTCAGAACATATCTCGCGAATTTTGGCTAGCGTAGTAGTAAAGTCGAGGACTGTCCTGTCGTACATGGCAGGTGAGATGCTGTTTCTAGTACTGGTGGGTCGTGCGCTCACGTTGTAGTGTAAGTTCGCGTGTCTGATGGCCACGTCCCCATCGAGATCATTGGGATCTTCTAGGAACATATGCTCAGCGATGACACTTGACGCCAGGTTGGCTAGTCGTTTTTTGTCTCTTTCATCAACCGTCAGGGACGAGGAGTTTAGAGTATTGGATTCGCCTTGTAATATTGCTTTGCCGGCACCTTTGACCCCGTAGCCTTTACGAATTGAGCTAATGTAATGGTCTAGGGTGAGTGTGCGCAGCCTAAGATGGTATTTGTCCCATATGTATTTGGGCATTTTGTTTTCTCGGTTGTATTTAAACCGGTATGTTTTTGCAGACTTAATGCTGGCTCGTAACTGTGCTTTGGTGTTATCGTCCCCCGTTACGCGGTCGGGATTTAAGCTGTAAAAGAACATAGTATTCGTAAGGTCCGTAATGAACTCGGGGTCAGACACTCTAAGTGCTGCCGGGTTGGATTTTGGGAACGGTACTTTTTCTGGTGCGTTGGATAGCTCTAGGAGCTGATTATGTAACGCGTGATTGAGCATCGCTTGCGCCCTTTCTTTGGAGGACAAGGATGTAGACATTTTGATTTGTATAAGATAAGATATCTAGTGCTGTTGGTCGACTAGTATCGTTATTATTATGTAAAATCTTTGTATTTTTGTTGTTTTTTGTTTTTTAGTACGGTTATTCAATACGATGGTAAGGAACACCGGGGTGATGCTAAAGTACTCTACTTTTGCCCGGTCTCGACCACAGTGTCGTCTCCCCCTTGCTCGTTGTTTGGAGTACTTGGGATGGAGGCGCTGCTGGGTGGAGCCGCTTCATTTTGCTGTTGCGATGCAACTGCTTGTTGGTGTTGGATGCGTTGTACCATTAGCTTTGCTTGGGCCAACTGAAAATCCAAAGTGATAGCTGCGTCTGGTTGCGCGAGCATGTGTTCCCCTGAGCCGAGCATGGGTTTCCACTGGCGAGCCGGAGCCGGAGTTGCAGGAGCTGGGCTGTCACCGAACGTGACGGCCTTGGACGCTTCTGTGGGTGGCTTGGCTACTTTTTGGCGTTTTTCTGAGCTTTTGCTCGTGCTTGGCCATTTTGCGCCTTCTTGAGGCTTCGCGTCACGCTGCTTCCTTTTTTTGTTTTTGGAAACACTGGCGAAGCTTTCGGTGCACTTGGCGAGCCTCACTCGAATAATTTCGTACTGCAAGGAGTAGATATCGAAATGAAAGTGTGTCGGGGCTAACTGGCGGAGTTCTTGTAGGGACTTCAGGAGAGTCTCCACCTCACTGCGTTTGTGCGATAGGGGCTCCGGCACGACATCTTCGAGTTTCCACAGAATGTTGAACGGTTCCTGTTCAATTGGCACGAAGTATTGTGCAAACTTTGCGATGAAAAGTAGCAGCACTTCGGTGGTATTGACAGGTTCTCCCTTTTTGAGATCGTCCGAATACTTGAAACTAGCTGGGTCGAATCCTTGGGATGTTTCTTTGCCACCCTTTGTTTGCTTTTGTGCGAACGAATGGGATGCATAGTTGGCCGTCAGGGCGTAGATTTCCTTTTTAGCACCTAGTATCGACGATCTGGAGTAGCCCTTTTGATAAGGGTAGTACGATCCGGGCCAGAACTCCACCCTCTGAGAGACGGTGTTGTAACGGTGGGAAAGTACTATCTCTTCGGTGAGTTTTACCCCTTTCTTGTTTTTTGTGCCATCCGAGACAGCGTAGCTGTGGTTGGAGTCTAGATGGGGTACTAAACGCTCCTTGGTTGGGAAGGCGATAAGAAGGTCGTTGACCAACTTCTTGTTTTTTCCGATAACAAGTTTCCCTTTGATCTTCGAAGCGAGCACTTTGAGCTCGAGGCGTGGATCATCGGGTGCGAGTAGCGCCGAGAAAAGCGCTTGGTCTTTTTTATGGGCTGCTCTAATGGCCTTGAAAAATGGCGCAGCCAGCGGAGTGCCCGGAGCTGTGTCAGACCAGACATAATGTCCGTCGAGCTTCTGGTTGGCTTCTTGGCTAAGAGCTTCGGTAGTTGCTTTGTCACAACCCCAGACATCAGGTTTTTCTAAAGGCCTTTCGAAAAGGGAGGTCTTAACGGGGGTAGAACTCGGGCTAGACGTGATTTTGCCTTTGCCCTTTCCGCGGCCCTTGCCTTTTTCACCCTTGCCCTTCTTGCCCTTGCCCTTGCCTTTGCCCTTGCCCTTGCTATCCTTGCCGTTACTTTGGTGAAGTGATTGGCTGTAGTTATGCTTGGGAGGATTGTTATGCCAGGTTTGATATTGTTGTGGCTTGGAGGCGATGTCGAGGAGCTTCATGACCATGTCTTCGAGAGCGGGTACGCTGTCTGAATACATCTGGAAGAAGTCCTTCGATCCCTCGGGCCATTGGGGTGCTGTTGCTTCCGCAAACACGCCACAATCATAGAGCTTCCAATCTTTTGGCCACAACAAGTTTTGAAATTGAGGGCGTAGGAAGTCAATGTTGTTGCGCATGACTGGCAATCGTGTGAGAGGGATGCCCCCAGAATGTCGTTGCTTCTTGGGCCGTGTAACGGTGCTAGTGGCAATTGCATTCTCGATTGCAGGAGACTTATTATTGTCGTCCCCGTCGCTATTGACCATGTCGAGTGTAATCCGCTCGTCATCATTAATAGTGTCGTCACCGAACTCGCTTGCATCAGCACCACCGTTGTCATCACCATCGCAATTGCTGTTGGTGTCAGACATGGCGGATGCTTGGGCGTCTTTGAGAGCTTGAGTGGCATCGCGAGAAGCTTGTAAAGAATCAGCGTTAAACGGATCCTCCGGAGCGACGTATGGAACTCCGTCAGAATCTTCTTCCAATTCTGAAGGGGCATCTGGAACAAAAGTTTTTTGTACCATGTCCTTCGGAAGGATGGAGAACTTGTCTTGCAAGCCATCTTCTTCAGAGTGCCTGTAAAGCTGCTCGATGGCGATATTGAGCTTGCCATGAGCATCTCCCATTAACAGGGTGTCCTTGTAAAATTCTTGCCGGAGAATATTTGCCTCAGTGCCGAGCAGAGAGGCAGTTCTCGGTAGAATTTCAGTGGGGATGTGGTGGCAGCGGAGATATCCGGACAGGTTTTGCGGGTCGGTGACGTGCGCAAAACTACCTGTCTTGAACTTCAAGGTCCTGGTCTTGCCTTCAACCATAGATCCCTGAACCTTTTTGACTATCGGCTTGTGGTATTCCTTGACCGATAGTACCATGGTTTGGGTGATGGGTACATAGCTTTTGGTCGCATCAAAAGCCTGTTGAGGCAGTGATTTGATCTCTTCGCTATTGAGGCAGTCAATCTGGCCCCATTCATTGACAAAATGATGGGCGTAGTCTTGCGAGGGCAGAGGTCCAATGCTTTTGAGGCTGGGAATAGCTTGTTTTAGTAGCTCCTCCTTTCGGTTCCTGACTACGATTTGATGCTTTCTTTGGGCTATGAGGGCCGCAAGTTCTGCAGTAGGGGTGAGGGGATTTCCTTGATGGAGTCGTCGAAGCGCCAAATCTTTTTGCTTCGTGACTTCAGGAACCTCTTTGGTTTTTGTGCGGAAATCGACAGGCTTGGCTTCGCCTACCATATGTTGACGGTACGCTTGCTTCAGGTCGAACACAGCTAGACCATTCCCCTTTTCGGACTTAGTCAGCGCGTCACTGATGGACCTTAGGTTAGAACCCAAGAGTTCCACAATTCCGGAAACGAACTCCTGTGGATTTTGTTCGTACTCGCTGATGTTTCCATTCCTTCCAACTTTGGCGATCTTACTGATTGTTCTTCGAATCTTTTTGGCGTTGGCCAAAATAGCGTCGAACATTTCATGATGGTTAACCATTTGTTTGAAGTGGAATTTGCTGAGCTGGGCATTGGAATTTCGCATGACGCACAATTCTTCTGCCAACTGGTGGGTAGCGTTGCAATCTTCGGCGGAGGATTTTGAGAAGTCGAGAATGGTGGAGGCCATGTCTCTGACTTTTTTCCTTAAAGCCTGATTGTCAGCTTGGAGATCAAGGGAACGGCATCCCATATGTGCAGCATTTAAGCGTGCACTGTGGGAGCCGTCCGAGACTTTGAGATGAGACTTTGCTCTGTCAGTCAGGATTTTACGAATTTCTTCGTACTCCTTGAACCTGCAGGCTCTCTCGTTTTCAGAAGCCAAGTCGTGAACAAGCTTAACAATTTGGTCTAATTCGGTTATGATTAACTCGCGCTCCCGTTCAGCTGCAGTTGGGGCTGCTGCATATAGACCGGTTAGCGTGGGGAAATCGTGATGGACCGTGAGCAAATTGTGGTAAGTGGAGAGCAAGCCCTTGTTGGTCTCCCTGGTAGGGTTGACAGCAAGTTCGGCAAGTACTTCCAATGCTCTGGCCAGATGTGTTTGCTCGAGAAGGGCAGAGCACGTTTTGGCCTCAGTGCTATCTGGGTCCTCCACTGAAACGTCGAGAGATCGTGCAAGGGGTTTTTTAAATCCCTTACAGTGTTTCTCAACATTTTCATGAAGCTCCACCTTGCGTCGTAGTGATTCCAGCTCCGGTACGGAGATGAGTACGAACATTTCGGCGGCTCCTTTTGGGAGCGGAATGACCGTGTCCAGGACGAAGTGGTTTTCGCAACTGTCCCGTTGGTGCTGGTTCCAATTGCAATATTGGACACCCGTGCTTTGGTTGCCCTCTAGCAGACCGGAAGCATAGGGTGTGTCCAGCAATCCGCGAGATATGATGTAATCCGAGGCGACACTCCCGCAGCTGGAGGTATCGTATCGGAAAAACGAATTAATCGCATCTTCGTCGCTATAATCTGCCAGGCCGACGAATGACGCCTGAGCGTCACGCATTACAGCAGCAAGTTGGGTATAACCCCACTCGGTGGCAGGTATTGCGAGATCTTTGTCCGTCCCAAGCATATTGGATGCGAGGTACGCGACATTTGCGATCTTCTCTTTCTCGATGGTTTGATCGCCACCGGAATTTTGCGCACCGAGCGTGTTAGGCTGGGTAGACGCTTGTTCCGAGGCTTCTATGCCATCGTTGGCTTGATCATTGTTGGGATCGAGAGAGAGGGCGGCATTGCCACCCACCTCCTCGTCCGTGTAATCGATCAGATCGTCCTCATCGTATGGTAAGACAGGGGGCTCGGCGGTGCCGTCGTCCCCTTCTTCCGTACGGTTGAGGAGTTTGCCATCGTCGTCCTTACCCGCTGTACTCCCCGAGGGGGAGTGTACAGCGGCTTGGGCCGCGATGGTTTTCTCTCCCTCAGTGTCCGAAGACATACTGGGGTTGTTGTGTATACGTGTGCCGACGGAGTCGGTGATACGCGTATATACGGTGGTCAGAGGACGTAGGCTTGCAGTGCGCCGACGAAGTCGGTGGTGCACTGAAAGCTTGGTCTTGGGTCAGAGGACACACTCCTTCAAACGTGCCGACGGTGTCGGTGATACGATGAGAAGAGTATGTCTTGAGGGGGTGGTGTACACCTCAGCGTAACCTGAAATGAATCAGGTATCACTGCAGTGATGTGCCGGTGAGGGCGGTAGTTG
>Ga0115003_10002160_pt1 | contig 16556 bp, 15 predicted proteins | sample ArcticOcean_MG_C_7_FD_88736 | JGI IMG/M metagenome (GOLD analysis project Ga0115003, IMG submission 88736) | Marine microbial communities from western Arctic Ocean - ArcticOcean_MG_CB11_88 | ecosystem: Environmental > Aquatic > Marine > Oceanic | place: Arctic Ocean: Canada Basin | collected... | reverse complement strand
GGATGAGAATTGAATAATTTACCCTTTTTCGCCCTTTGCATAGGCATTAATTTCATCTAACCAGAACATAATTAAATCATTATCAAATTGATTCCAGCGAAAGCTTAATATACCAATACCTTGATTTTGACGTTCTGATAAATCTCCCTGAGAAATCCATACGCAAATAGCGATAGCAAAAGCATGAAGCTCTGGGTTAGTTATCTTATCAGCAGCACAATGATAGGCTTCCCACAATTCAGAAAGTTCTACTTTTGATATAGAAGATAATTTATTTGTTCGATAATCCATCAACAGTTCATTATCTCTTTGAATCCAATCATCAGCTTCAGTGTTATCAATAACTTCTGATTTCTGATTTACTTTAGAAACTAAGGCTACAGAAATTTTCATCGTATTAATGAGCAACATACTTTCTCTTTCATCAAAATTGCCATCAAGAACTCCATGAATGATTGCAAGATACCAAATAGCAACAACTGAGTTTTCTTTGATATCAAAATCTGGTTTTAATTTCTCAAAATCAAATTCTTGTTCAGTTTTGTCTGAGTACAAGGATGTATCTAAAGAGAAAATATCGTAATCAAAATGATCAGAATACTGCTCAGACAGGCCCCAATAGCTATTAATTTTTTGAATATTTAAACACTCTAATAAATTTTGGTCGACTCTTCTGAAGTCATAAGGACTTTCTATATCCAATTCTTCGTTAAAACTCAATGATAGTTGATTTGCATCCCACATCATTGAACATTCTTTAATTAGACTCATTACAATTAATCTATCTTCTAATTTATGAATATCATCAAAACAGTCTTTAAAATACTTGGAGTAATTAACATAACCCTGATACATGTTGACCAGGTCTGTTTCTTTAATCTTATTTCTAGTTAAAAAACTTTTAATTTGAGTTATATCCTCATAATCATCTACTAGATCAGACAAAGGACTATTTATAATTCGAAGATAATGCTCAATAGGATCTAGGTATAAATCCTCATTCTTGATTTTTATATTTATTGGAAATAAATCATACTCTGTAAAGATATTATGTAACTCTATAAGTTCAGGGCATCGGTCATATAAACTTGCTAACTCGCCAGCAATATTTCTAAAAACATCCCTTCTTATTTCTCTTAGCTGAGACGGAAGAATATTCTTAGAAATTTTGAATTCATTGATGATATTAATTGTTTTATCTGAGTCCTCTTCTTCAATAATTACATCAAATATTAGCTTCATAGCTAAACTATCACTCAGCATCGAGTCATGAAGATCAGTTAGTGGATTGTCATCAAACTCGCTCATCATGCCTATATAGACACAACGAGCGATCGATGAAATTTTAGTAAGATCAGATATTATTCAAGCCCATCAATACCAGATAAAAGCATTTGTACTGCTGCATCAACAAGATCCTGATTTAGATTGGATAGATTTTGTGCAACCATATTTAAAGCATTCTCTTCCTCATGAGAAACCTCTTGGTCTCCAGAGCAAATTACCATGCATAGTGCTAGACAGATATTATTTATAGACGGCCTATCACCAAGCACTATAGATGCTTCATCCATATAAGCTTGATTAAGTTCAGTTAATTCCCAAGACTCAAAACCCTCAAGCCCTTCTATGATTGTCTCCATAGCCTCCAGGACATCTATTTCGTCTTCCTCAAGCATTTCTGCAAAAGCGCTAGTCAACATAGGCACGCTAGTAATACTGCTACATGCAGCTGCCATCTCATCTCTATCCAAGCCATCCTGGGCCGCACAGACCATTGCTACTTCTACTGCTTTATTCAATTCTTTCATATTTCTTTCTCCTAATTTAATTCTATGCTTTTGGAGTGATTCCAAGACCATCTTGTGCAGCAAAGACAAAAGCTACTTCAATTGCTTTTTTCATTCCTTGCAACATATTTTGATGCATTAAAAAACCCAAATGTGTATTAATTAATCCTACTTTATAAAAAGGTATCGTAAAGAAAAAATCAACTTACTAAAAATATGTTACTTTATAAAATCAATTAATTAATTTCTTTAAAACAGAGTCAACATAATTCTTTGTAAGGCCTAATATTGAAGATATTTTTTTTATAACTATTAACTCATTTTCTTGGAGCACACCATCTGCCAGTGCAATTACACAGACCTTGTCTAAAATATCTGATTTCTCAGATAAAGAAAGTTTATCCATATTTTTTAACAACGTTAAAAAATTATTCTTGAACCAGCCTGCCTTATTTTTAAATAATTTTGATTCCTCCAAAATTTTTGGCAATATTGAGGGATCACAAAAACCCTCAATATTTTTCATTTCTAACCTTAAGTTAGCTTTATCGCTATAAGAAATCCACAAACAGGCATTAATTAATAAAGTATTCTTTTTATTATCTATCTTTGGATTAAGCATAGATAGAACAGAAAATATTTTCTCATCTGTTTTGAAAAGATCTTCATCTGTGGGCTTGGTTTTGTTTATATAGATATCAAATTTTTCAAGAGCATATAGCCGAATTAAACTATAAGGATGACTTAATTTTTCGTCTACCAGACCCTGCTTTTGCTCTAAAATTTTCTTTATGGAATTTAGTTGAGTTTTGAGCTCAATAGAATCACTAGATATCAAAGACAGATCTGTCCCTGAGGCAATTTTAAGAAGAGCTTTTTTTGCAACAGATAAAGAGCTTACGCTAGCAAGACCACATCTATCAGCAGATATTTCAGCATATCTTGAGTGTTCAAATAGCCTCATTGCAAAAATTGGAGGATTTTTTCTAGTAAAATCTTTAACTATTTTGTGATGTTTAAATTTAAGATGGCCTAGTTCATGACCTATAACAAATTTTATTTCATCGAGATTCATTATATTTAATAGGCCTGCATTTAAATATACTACATATCTGTTCTTCTCAATAAATGCACAACCAGCGTTCACAGAAGAATCATTGTTTATGAAAAGAGCAACATCATCTCTTTTGCTTATTCGCAATTTCTTTTTTATTTCATCAAAAGCATGATTTAATTTTGGAGAAGTATTTGCATTTACATGGACTCCATTAGTTAAGTAAGACAAATCACTCTCATGAGAGTGCTCTAATGAAATTGTATTTAAAAGATCTTCTGAAGCTTTTTTAAACGATTTATTTTGAAGAAGACTATTATAAAGCTTTAATTCAAATGAATATCTACAAGTCTCTGGATTAATTTTTATTTGCATAATTCTCTATTTTTATAATTCCCTATTTGTTTATCAACATAATAATAAGAACATATAATCAAATATTTTTAGTAATTAATGACCAATATTAAATAAGTTACTTTATCTTGGTCGTATGCCCATAAATGAATAATGGGACTATGATATATTTTAGTCATATTAATTATTTATGGAAAAAAGTATGTGGGAATCATCAAAGGAAGAAGAAAAAACTATCGAAAAAATTGAAGTTGTAACTATGTTAGTTGCATCAGCAGATGGCCTTAATGAGGCTGAAGGACAGGCATTTGACGCAACTGCTGGACAGATTAGATTTTTTTATCAAGCAAAAAAAGCTATTTTAGAATTTGAAAAATCAGGCGATATCAACAAAGCTAAGGCCTTGATAAAGGAGCCTTTGGCCGTGCACCATCATATGACATTTGGTTCCGGATCGCATATAGATGAGTTAATGGAAGAAAGAAAAGAAGTTCTGAGTTCAAAAGATGACTATGAGACACTTATAAAAATTAAAGCTAGTGAAATTGTTGATGACTTTGACAGAAAAGTCGCTTTGATGATGATTGAAGATGTTTATTCAGCTGACGACGAAAGCTCTAAAATTGAGCTTTGGGGGCATCTTGTAGTATCTAAAGAGTGGGGTATTTCAAGGATAGCTGTTAATACATGGTTCAGTACTATAGTCCAGCCTGTTCTAGAGGCTGCTCCTCAATACAATTTCGAAGAGGAATAAGAGGGGTAGTAATTTGAATCAATTTAAGAATATTTTTTTTAAGATTAGAAATAACAACTATTTTGAAGTTGCTGTTATATCAATTATTATTATTTCAGCAATTGCTGTTGGTTTTAGAACCTATGAGGAATCCTTTAATCCAGTATTTTTCTTGTATCTTTCTTATCTAGATTACTTCATAACCTCAGTTTTCTTAATTGAAATCTTTATAAGAATGGCTGCAGAAAAATCATTTTATGATTTCTTTAAATCGCCATGGAATATTTTTGATTTCTTAGTTGTAGTTATTAGTCTAATCCCAATTGAGGCATTAAATTCAGTTCTTTTAGCAAGGCTAGTTAGAGTTTTCAGACTTTTGAGACTGGTAAGCTTTATCCCTCAATTCAGAGTTCTGATTGAATCTTTTATTACTGCAGTTCCTCGAGTTAGCTATATTCTTTTATTTATGTTTGTAGAATTTTATATTTTTGCAGTCATTGGTAGTATATTATTTTCTGATATAAGTCCTCTTCATTGGGGAAATGTTGGCCTGTCAATGTTAACTTTATTTCAAACTGCTACTTTAGAGGGCTGGCCTGATCTGATGTATCAATCTCTTGAAGTTCAAAGATATAGCTGGATTTTCTTTGTTATTTTTATTATTTTAAATTCTTTAGTCTTTATGAATATGATAATAGGAGTAATAATAGACGTAATAGTTAAGGAGAATGACAGCGAATCACCCGAGAATATAGCTCTTTTAAAAGATATAAGCTCAAGGCTTGAAAAAATAGAAAGTAATCTAAATGGCAGAATTTAAAACATATTCTGATCACTCAATGTCTCTGCTTATGGGAGACAGAGAGCCTATTCTAAAATCAATATTAAGGCAGTTATTTGAAGGAATTTACTCAGAGATAAAAGATAAATGTATTTTAGAAGAGGTTGATAAAAAAGATATTAATGAATTCCTCAAGTGGCCAGATGACCATGATCTAAATGGAACTGCTCGTTATTTTATCTGGAATTTCTTTAGTCATAAAATAATAGAAAGGGTTGTCCATACTAGAAAGTTTTCTCTTAAAGATATTTACACCATAATTAATAAGCCCAAGTTCAAGAATCAACTAGAGGAAAAAAGAAGACTAGTCAGTCAACTAGAGATTAAGAAAAAATTTAAATTTAGCATTAAGCAGATCAACGAAGTGGGAGTGATATCTGCAGAATTAATAAGAATTAGAAATTTAGCTGCTCACAATAATGGTTTAGAGAACTCTTCACAGGCACTAATTTTGATGTCAAATATTTCAAGACTACTAAATATGATTCCTGACTCAATAAGGGAAGCTACAAATGGTTTTGGTAGCCTTGAACAATTTGTAAGAGAGGATTTCTTAGATTCAATCCTTTCTGTTATTAGACCAGACATTGAAGAATCTATTGAAGATGCAAGGCTTCAGTCCGAAACGGCATCTGAAGAAGATGGTGATTTATTTAATGAGGTTTTAGTTAATAAGATTGATGATATGTCTAACCAGCTTCGGAGTCTCAAGGAAATAAATGCAGTCTTATCTAAACAAGATAATACTTTAGAAAATATCTTATCTTTAGTCTATTCACCCAGGCCTTCTATGGAAAGGCAGTGGAGTTTTGATAATGAATCACGAAAAGATATTCAAGATAATGAAATACTCTCATCTGAGCAAGTCGAGAAGAGCCTTGCGATTGAGTTAGAAGAATCTCTAGATGATATCGATTCTGAGTTATATCAGTCATCAAGATCTGAAATATATGACAGCTTAATGAAACTAAGAGTAAAAATTAAGAAAGAAATGTCTTTAGAGTACCCAGCTTTTAGAAATTGGCATAATTTATTGATGTCTAATTTAGCTAACTCAATGCTAGATAATGAACTAACTTCGTTGGAAATACTTAAGAGTGATGAAACTTTCCAGCATTATTATGATTCAAAGCAAATGTACGGAAAATTATTAGCTCACTATAACGTTAATGATAAAAAGAAAGCTGCTGTAGAGTATTTTGATATTCAAATTGAAAGATATTGGCCCTTAATAGAAGCAACACTTAAAGATTATTTTTCAAACGAGTAATTAAAATACCTATTCTAGAACTTTCTTGATTGATTCTGCCAACTTTTTAATAAGAGGAACACTTACTGAGTTACCTGCTTGTTTATAAAGCTGAGCATTGGATAAATTCTTGGGTAATTTAAAACTTCTTGGATACCCTTGAAAATTAAAACATTCTCTTGGAGTTAGTTTTCGTATTCCATCATCTGTAAGAATAAGAGGTACATTGTGACCTCCGGTGCCCATGTTAGCTGTAAGCGTTGGACACAATTTCTTTTTATTTTCCCTTACGTATATCCTTCTCCATTGATAAATAGTTTCTTTAGAGCGCATAGCCTCTCTTAATTCTTTGTAGTTGTATTTATCCTGCCTATAAAAAAATTTTTCATCAACTTCATCTTTATCGAGGTATTTTTCTATTGAGTCTGGTTTAAGTAATTTATTTGGAGGGAATAAATCAAAGAACTTCTTACTTAATGTCCCATTGGGGCTGCCTTTCCAATTAACCTCATCTCTAAAAGCAATAATAAAAGTACGCTCTCTATTTTGAGGAACTTTTGTGTAATCCGCAGTATTTAAGACAGTTGAAAAAAAAGAGTACCCATATTCTTCCTGAATAATATTAGCTATTTTGCTGAATGTATTGCCTTTATCATGAGTTCTTAAATTCTTAACATTTTCTAAAAATAGTACTTTTGGTTTTTCTTTTAATTCATCAACCAATCGCATTATTTCAAAAAATAAATTTCCTCTATGGTCATCAAAACCTTCTCTTTTTCCTGCTAATGAGAAAGCTTGACATGGAAAGCCTCCAGTTAACACATCAACAGATTCTAAATTTTTACCTTTAAGTTTGTGAATATCTTCTTGATAGAGGTTATGTTTAAAATTCTTACTATAGGTGACGCATGCATCTTTATCGATTTCATTTGCCCAGGCAATCTTAAATCCTGCTTTTTGGAATCCAAGCTCAATACCACCAACCCCAGAAAATAATCCACCAACTTTTAATGCCATGTTTTATTGTAAATTAAGAAGTAAAAAGAAGCTGCAATAAATTTTAATTATTAACTATAAACCCATTATCTATAGCCATATCTCTAAGTTTCTTAGCAGTCTCATATTCAAAAGGATAACTAACTTTTCTTGCCATCACTGGATTGGAAAGCATTGTAAATTTATTAAGAGTCTTCATGTCTTTAGAATCTTTTGGTAAGTATGTTTTTAGGAACTCATAAATTTCAATCCATTGGCTGTCTTGTATATCAGTACAAAATCTATAGAGATCAATATCTCCATCCTCTTCATTGAGCTCATCATTAGAACGTTCCCTTTCTTTTTCAGCATTTTTTGTAATTAAATCATCTTTACTAATAAGCTTAAGTTCATATGATAATTGCTTAAATTTTTCCCATGCTTGCATTTTTCTTGCAAACATTGATGGATTTGCATTCCCATCTCTAAAATCAAGATCAAGAAGATTTTCTCTAACCAAATAAGCTAGATCAAGAATTTGTTTTAACAATGTATCTGAAACTTTCTGAGAGTCATAAATTCTTTTTAAGTTTATAACCCAGCCTAATTTTTCAAGGTTATATATTAAAAGAGATATTGTGTAAGTTGAGGTTTCAGCTTTCAATCCAGGGTTTTCTTTATACCATTCTGTTCTTAGAATCGCGCCATCAGCTTCTTTAAATAGAATGGCTTTTGCAACAAGATCTTTAAAAAACATAATTCCAAAATTATCTTTATTGTCATCCCATTCTTCTATAAGTTTCGAACCAATTTTAGCTAAATTACCTTGAGCGCCAAGTTTTACTTCCCAAGGCCTCATTCTCCATGTATTTTCATATTTGGCCATATCTGTCTTTGTAAACATCTGAACGCTAGGATTTTCTGCTTTAAAAATTTTCATTTTTGAGGGTGTTCTGCAAGCCAAAATCTTAGTTTGATACTGGCCTCTGGCTCTTTCATAAAACCATTTCGTCTGAACCCCTGTTAGTTCACTTGGAGGAGCCCAAACAGACCTGCTTTGTTGTTCAATTGCTCTATGAAGAGGATGGTTCGAAATTAAATCAGCAGCTTGTATAGCATTCTGAGAATTTGCATATCTAGCAACATTTGCTTTTATAATCTCTGCATCATCATCATTCTCTATAACTGTGAGCTTCATTTGAACAAAAACTTTTTTAAGATCAATATTTCTGAAATCTATTCCATTCTGCCTTCCTTTACTAAGAGGCGAAAAATATATAGCTGAAGTAGTTTGACCACCATTAACAATTTGCATATTGCTAAGCTTCTTTATAATCAATTGACCAAACTTTTCTTCAAGCTCTATCTCCGAAGCTGTAACAGTAAGACCGTTATTGTAGGCAAAAAAGTTCTCTGGATTCTGAAGAAGCGTTGTTTTCATGCCTTGATTAACTTTTCCTCTAAACTGAAGGAAAGTTCTGACATTACTTTCTAAAAGTCTCTGTCCATAGTTGTCATATAAATCTCTAAGAACCGTTCCAGGCATTACGCATATATAAGAACTAATTTTTGATTCAGATATATTTGCTGGCAGGGTGGGTAGGCCTCCCTCAGAACATAGCTCAGAAAAATCAACATCACAAGGCTCAGATTCTGTTCCAGAAAGAGTTAAATTTCTTATTCTTTTTAGGTCCCATATCTCAAAAAAAGTCTCCTTTTCATGGATATTTTCAATTTTTAATTTACCTAGATTAACTCTTTCGCTTAAGAGATGGTCAGTGAGGACAATAACTCTAAACTTATGAGCAGCCGGTCTAAAACCTTCTTCACCATCTACACCCAAATCAGATAAATAAGAAGACATTTCTTCTGCTAATTCTAATGCTGGATCAGAATGATCAAGTGATTCTTTAAAATTTATATCATTAATGTTAGAAATAAACTTTGAAGCCTTCTTTCCAAGCTTTTCTATTTCAGTTTTGCTTATGGTGACTAACTCTTTATCGTTTGAAAACCTTGTAATTACAGCTGATAAGATTCTTTCAGTTTTGTTCCAATTCCATCCATCAATTCTTATACCTTTTCTTGAATTTACATAGCTATCTTTTTGAATGTCATCATACACACCAGCTTCACATAAAAGCTCAGATATATCATCAAAGAATTTACTCTCAGAAAAATCACCACTAACGTCAGCTGCAACATGAACTAAGTTCAAAAGGTCTTGCTTAAATTCTTGAAGTTCTAGTTTTTCTTCCTCAATAGGAGCTTCTTCAGCAAATACTTCTTCAGCAACAGCAGCTTCTTCAGCAGATCTTTCAGCAGTACCTTCTTCAGAAGGTGCTACTTCTTCGATATTCGTATCTTCTTTAGACTTATCTTCTGTCATATTTGTTAAGAATTTAGTAAGTCCTCTATGTCTAATTCAACAAGATATGATTTTAGACTTGAGGGATTTAGATCATACTTTACCGAAGTAATAGCTGACTGTGTATTATCGTTAGTTAACTTAGGGAAACCTTCCTTAACGTCATAACTTTCTAAAGCTATAAAATTAAATTTTGTTTCGAGCTGCTCTTCAGAAGCTTTCCCATAAAGTGAACTTGTTTTATTTAAAAACCTTGTCCTAGAATCGATATCTTCTTTAAGAATATCTTCCATATGCTCATACATATCCTGAAGTGAGAGGGCCATGAGATCATTTGAAAAATTAATGTGCAGGTGAAGAAGATATAGTTTTTTGGTAACTTTATGCAATTGATCTAGAGATGATATCTTAATTGAATTTGGCTCACCTGAAATGGTAGTTTTTACCTCAAGAGCACTGTTATTAAATGTAAAGTCTTGTTTCTTACCATCAGGACCAATCCAAAATTTTATAGCATCAGAGGAATCTGTAGCTGGAACTACAATTTGTGTAAGAATATATAATTCTCCCCAGAAACCAAACCATTCTGGTTTTGTCAGTCCTTTTCGTGATGGTTTTAAAAAATCAGCCCATGAGATAATTCTAGTTTTACATTCTTCTAAAAATCTATCACCTTGGAACTTTGAGGAGGTATGAGCTACATCCTTAGCAACTATTGAAAACTTGTCTCTTAACAAAGGCTCAGTTAGAGTGCATATTAACCGTGTTTCACCCTCAGTACCATAATCTATACTGATTTCTAAACCACTAAGTGTAGGTAATTTTTTAATAGTGTACTTACCTGATTCTCTTATGAAAAATATTATCCTATCTGAGGAATCCATAGACACCCAGAACCTGTCATCTTTTTGATAAAGGCGTTGCCCGTTAGGGTATACAGGCGCTGTTATATTCTCCCATGGGTCGTTGTTAAAAAAATTTTCTAGTTCATTCATTCTTATTCATTCTCCAGATACTCATCTTCCATATGAAATGGGAGTATTTGTTGTCTATAAACTTGATTAGTTTGATATGAAACTTTTGAAGAGTTATTTAAAGCCCTCATCTCAGCAGGTGATAGGTTCTGATCATTTTCTAATACAGGAAATGAAATAGATAAGCCTACAGTAGGCTGATCAAAAGGTATTTGAACTGAAATATTCTCCTCACTCCAGTCCTGACTGGAATAAGGCTCAACTATAGCTAGTGAAAACATATAAATAATCATAGCTGGAAAATCTCTTTCAACAGATCTTATAAATTGAAAATTTTGAGCATTAGATCTTCTTTCAACAATGTCTTTATAAGAGCTATTTGATATAAATGCTTTTTCATCAGTTCCTGAACCAGCTTCTGCTGATGGAAAAAATAATAAAGACCCATTAGATTTAAAGTTACGTTTTTGTAGATTGATTTTGTGACCACAAAAATCATAATCTTTTAACATTTCTAGGTCTTTTTCAGGCTCATATTGCGACCATTTTAATTGCCTATTTGAACTTTCAATACTCTTTACTAAGACTTTAAAATCAGGAAGATTATTATCTCGCATTGTCTTAATATGATTTATCAAAGCCTTGTCTCCCAAGTCATCTTCTTTTAAGGCCATTTCTTCGATATATTCAATAATATCTTTATGCTTGACGCCCTCGATCAATAATGAATTATTATCATTCATAACTTGTGTTTCTTTGTCAGAGGTAATCTTTTTATAAAATCTCTCAGTTAATTCAAGGTTATTTTTATTAATATCTTTATCATTATAAAATCTATGCCTTCTTTGTCTTTGCCCCCACATATCAATACTTATAATTGAGTTTTGTGCAGTTTCCATCTTTGTTCTAGCAGTAACTATTAGCGATCCCTGATGATCTCTAACCTTTAAACCAAAATCTTTTGGAGTTTTTTCTTGCATGCTCATTATTTCAAGCTCTTCATATAATTCATTCACAGCTTCAGCTATAAATGTGTACCATTCATTTGATTCTATTGGCAGATAGACTTTACATAGATCACCATAATTAGGTCTATATCCAAACCACCTACACATCTGCATTAAAGTATCATAAGCTTTAGAATTTCTTGCAAAATAGGAGATAGAAAGCCCCTCTAAAGTAAGACCTCTTGATAGTTTATGACCTCCTATAACAATAGCTGAAAGACCATCAGGATATATCGAGTAATCTAAAACTTGCTTTGTTTGTGTATTGATTCCATAGACTTTAATTTTATGTATAGCCTTTCTTATATTTATTAATACATCCTCAAATGACTCATCTACATCAAATTTTGATATGAATGTTTCGTGAAAGCTCTTTATTGATGAGTTATTGATTGCATCTGATAACTCATATCCAATTATATTGTCTACAGAATTTTTAAGTTCTTTTAAGTAGTCATCAATCATTGGTGTTAATTGACCTTGAAGAGCATTTAAATGAGTAATATTGATCATCATGGTTTTATGATTTTTCTCATGTCCTCGCGAATCTCTAAGACTACAAGATATAATAAATGCTCGAATAGAATCTTTCATACTTGATGTTAAGGGTCCAACCATTGTTGAGGAGTTATGCTTAACAGGAATCATTTTTTCATTATCATCAACAATTACAACTGGACTAATTTCTTCATAATCCTGATTCTCAAAATAAAAATTTTGACCAAGATAATTGTCAGGAACTGGAACTCGTATCATGAAATCACTAGGAAAGAGATCATTGCCGTACATTTCATCAGTAGTTTCTGGGTCAATAAAGATGTTTGCAAATGGAGTTGTTGTATATGCTACATATGTAGATCTATTAAAAAGACCAATTATTTGTCTTATATATTTATTTGTGGCGGTTATGTCGTCTCTATGAGCTTTTGTATTTACTGATGCAAAGTCAGCTTCATCGTCGATAAGCAAAAGCGGTAAATCTAACTTCTTACCATCTTCAGGATCTAACATATGCTTAGTTTTGATCCACTCATAAAGATTTCTCATAATTGAAGTATTCTTTTTTACAGTAAAAATAATGGGATCACTTAAGTTATTCAGAGTTATACCAAGATTATTTGCAGTATTTCTATTGAAATCTCCTATAGTAGAGGTCACAGTTGCTACTTCTTGAGTTCTATACTTACCAACCCCAATTCTATTTTGAACTCCTAAATTTGCTTGAACTATATGAGTTGACTCTCTTCCTATAACGCCCTCATCCACTCTTTGCTGAGTTTGCTTTCTTAAATCATTCATATGGCCGCCAAGCAGTATGATAATTTTATAGCCTGAGTCCATCGCTTTATTTATAAGACCAAGATAATTCTGAGTCTTACCAGACTGAACATTACCCATAACAAGACCTTTTCTAGACCATGATCCCTCAATCCTTGGATCCCCTGAATAATCTAAAATATTATCAATAATTTTTTCATTTTCTTGTATTACTTTTTCAGCTCTTTGTTGATCATTCGCTAAATAATCCCTGAAAGCATTCCAATAGGTCCACTCAATATCAGTTTTAGCATTATCAAGCCATCTTTTAACATCTGGATTACCTAATACTGTTCCTTTATGAGCTAGATCAATGGTGAATTGTGAATGAATAGTAAATCTTATATATTCTCTCTCTTCTTCAGTTAAAGGAGCAGGGAGAGAAGGCTCACAAATTTTTATTATTTCCTCTATTGCTTCTGGATTTATTGGATTATTTGTATCAATGTTAGATGATAGCAATGCTCTTATTGCTATAATAAAATTGTTTAAGTGGTCCATTTTTGTAATTCCTTTATTTTTAAAATTTGTTCTTCTGAAAATTCAAAAATAGCTTCATCCTGCTTAATAGACTTTGGGTCTGAAGAGGCTTCTGAGTGAATATTGTTAATTGGAAGGTTTCTTGCCAGTTTTTTAAGATAGTCTTTTATGTTTGTGATATTTTTTTTTGGAGTCTCTTTTGCTATAGCAACTAACTCAGCATTATCTGTATCAATTTGATAAATAACAGTCTTCTCCCTTGAATTTTTTATAATTTTCCAATATTCGTTAGCCTCTTCTTTTTTTCCTCTATAGGTATAGGCACGTTTTGATCTTTTAATAGGCTCCTGAATAAGCTTCTTTAATCTATTTTTTATTTTTTGCGGAAGTTGCAGTGATGATTTTTTTACGTCTGTCGACCATTCGTCATCAAGTCCCGAGGGAATATTTATTTCTATCCTTGCCAATTCTCCGAGCTGATAAGTTCTAGATAAGCCCATCCAACCTCCAGCAATGATCAATCTATTTTCTCTGTATATATAAAGCCCTTGTCCTTTGTATATTTCCTGCATTCCACCAAATTCATCAATCTCAGATTGACTTAAATTGCTATGATGAGGAAGAATATGAACTTTGATCTTTAATTTTCCACCTTTCACATGTGTTTCTTCAGAGGCACCTTCTTGATAACCTTTCTTGGATGATAAAAAAGGATCAAATGGCGAAACAGGCAATTCTTGAACTTTAATAGTAACCTTGTTAGCGCCTTGCATAAATTTATGAAAATGAAGTGCTAAATACTTTTTTAGCTCAACCATGCTTGTCTCGATAGAGGTTTTACTATTATTATGATCAGTCTCATCAAATTTTTTAATTTTTTCCCAAATTAACTGAGTTCCATTAGAATCTAGAATCTTGCTATCAAGATGCTGCAAACTTTTAATGTCGGTATCATCAAGCTCCTGAAGGCACCATTTATTTTTTTCTTCTATTTCATCAATATCCCAACAGGCTGCGGCTACTTTTTTATTTTTCTTCTTACTTATGACTGTTAATCTTCTTGCGTGTGAGAAACTTGCAGTTTTCATTCCAGAACCAAAACGACCAAGATCTCCGGCTTCTCTTTTGTCATTTGGATCTTTGCAACCAATTCTCATATTTTGAATTAGCTCTTCTGAGTCCATTCCGATTCCATCATCAACAATACTTAAATATGGATGATCAATTTCAGAAGGGCAGGTAATAGAAATTTGTGAAGCTTTGGCTGTTAAGGAATTATCTATAATGTCAGCTATGGCTGAATTAAGATCATAGCCAATTCTCATTAAAGTTTTAATATGCGATCGAGGTTGTGGACTCATATCTTCTCTATACTTCATATTTATTTAGTAAAATCTTTAATGTTTCTTTGCCAGAATTTACATGCCTTATCAAAAGCAAAGTTTTCTCTTATTTCAAGGCCGTCACTGGTAGCAGCTTTAGCACATATTTCTAGAATAATATCTGGATTATGTTTTTTTGGTATCGCAAGAAGATATTCTTCTAGAGAAAGATCTTCTTCAAAGAATTTTTCAATGTAAGAATAGAAAGTTTTCTTATCAATTTTTTCTATTTTTTTATTAACTAGCTTTAATGTAGTCTCTAACTCAATCTCAGAAACTATCCCATCCTGAGCGCATATACAGGCAACAAGCTTTATAATTTTCTTTGTACTCATAGGTTTATAAAAAAAACGTTAAATTAAATATATATTTATCTGTTATTAAATCAATAGCTGATTGCTCTTCTTTAAAGAGCTAAAATATTTTTCTCTATGTTGGCATTATGATAGAGTTTTAAATATTAAATTTCCTAGATCGCTTATGGCAAACTTAAACTTCTTCGACTTAACTCAAAACCTAGAAAAAGATCATCAAGATAATTTAAATTGGTTTTGGAACAATAAGGGATTGGTCACTCAGTGGTCAGATTTAAGAGATTCCTCTGAGACTAATAATAATTTTGCCAAAGTTTTAAAAGGAATTTATAGGCCAGCTGGAAAAAGTTATGCTTTGGCTATAAAAAATCTTATTGGAAGTGAGTATGATTCTCGTGAAAGTTTGAGTGTCTTTGAAGATGATAGAGGGGGGTGGTACTTTGAGTATCCTCCAGAAAAAAATCCACAAGGATATGAGGCAACCAATAACGGCCCTCTGATGAAATCAAGTGCAATGATTATGCCTGTAGGATTTATATACCAAATTCAAAAAAGACCTCAAAAAGTTCTATATAAGATATATGGACCATGTCTTGTTAGGTATCAAGGTCAAACAGATACTTTCCAGCTTTATGGCTTTAATGATAAAGGTGAGGTTCGTTTTCTTGATCCGGATAATCTTAAGTCCATATCTTAGATATGAATAATATATTCAATGTAAGAATTTAATAATGGCAAGACATAGAGGAGTATATAAACCAGATCATCCTGAGCCTTATGAGGTAAGTAGGTCGCAAATTCAAAACTTTATGAACTGTTCTGCATGTTTTTGGATGAGCAGATCTAAAGGTATTAAATTTCCTGGCATGCCAGGCTTCTTATTAAACACTGCTACAGATACCTTATTAAAAAAAGACTTCGAAGTTTATAGAAAAAAACAAAAACCACATCCTTTTATGGAAAGGAATGGTTTAGGTCATTTAGTACCTTATAGACATGATGATTTTGAAACCTGGACAAAGTCATTGCAATTAGGATTAAGAACTTATCACGAGCCAACAAATTTTATTATTGGGGGTGGGCTGGATGATGTTTGGCATGATCCAGAGACTGATGAAATTTTTATTGTTGACTACAAGAGTACCGCAGGAAAAAGAAATGAAGACTTAACAGACCTTCAGGAGATTTCTCTTTTTGGAGCATACAAAGAAGCTTATAAAAGACAAATGGATATGTATCAATGGATTATGAGGCAAAATGGCTTTAATGTTAGCAAGACTGGCTATTTTGTTTATGTTAATGGCGACCAGCATTTTGAAAATGGAATGTTAGAGGATGAGGTTGATAAAGCCAATATGAGATTTAATGTTCAATTGCTATCTTACGAAGCCAATGACTCATGGGTTGACCAAGCAATTATTGACTTAAAAGCTTGTCTTCATAAGACAGAGTGTCCTGCCCATGCTCAATCTGGCTTTGGTCCAAAGGGCGATAAACAATGTGAAAATGCGCAATTATTTGAAAGTATGAGAGACCATGATCTTCTATAAAAATACCTTGTTTGTTTGATAATTTGGACTCTTGCACTCAATAAATTAATACTATATTCCAAAATTAGAAATTTTTAGTCAAACAGTAATCAAAAGTCCGATTGACTTCATTCAAAATAGAAATCTTTAATTACAATGAAATAGCTCCAAATGTTGGGATCGAGTCAG
>Ga0115003_10002158_pt1 | contig 16561 bp, 9 predicted proteins | sample ArcticOcean_MG_C_7_FD_88736 | JGI IMG/M metagenome (GOLD analysis project Ga0115003, IMG submission 88736) | Marine microbial communities from western Arctic Ocean - ArcticOcean_MG_CB11_88 | ecosystem: Environmental > Aquatic > Marine > Oceanic | place: Arctic Ocean: Canada Basin | collected... | reverse complement strand
GACTATTTCATCTTAATAAGCCCATAAAATCAAAGGTACGAAAGTTCTTAAAATGCACTAATTAATTTGCATAAACGTAGGTAGTGAAATTAAAATCGAACAAAACTTTTAACTTATTATTTTTAGAAATTATAATTTAATATACTTAGAAAAAAAAGATAACTAAGTAAACAAATTGAAGTAATATATTTTGTAATACCAACTTATTGTGGCTTGGTATATTTGAAATAATTTAGTCTAAAATAGGACTGATTATTTCGAAATATTAAATAAATTTAAGATATTTGTGTGTCTATTATAATCATAAGTAAAGCTTTATGAATACCCCTTAGTTTCCTATTATTAAGATTCCATAAACTGATAAAAAAAATTGATTAAACTAGTACCTTCCTGATAAAATAAAGCTTTTTTTAAGTAAATAAACTTATGCGAACTCTACTAAATACTATAACAATATCCCTTTTCAGTGTTTTAACTTGCCAAGGCCAAAATGTAATCCTTCAAGATGATTTTGAAGGAAACGGAAGCATAGATGCATGGTATGCAGATGCATGTATACTAAACTCTAGTTTAAACAACCCAGTACAACAAGGAATAAATACTTCTGCTACGGTTTTAGAATACAAGGATCAAGGAGGTGAGTATGCCAACATTCGTTTTGATGTTACCCCTAATTTTGACCTCTCTACCTCCAATTCATTTTCATTGAAATTATATGTACCCTCAATGAGTATAACAGGTACTCAAATCAATCAAATTAGCTTAAAATTACAATCAGGAAATAGTAGTGAACCATGGACAACACAGTCCGAAATTATTAAACCTATAAATTTAGACGAATGGCAGGAACTCATCTTTGATTTTGAAAATGATGCCTACATCAACTTCGACAATCAATCTATTGCACCTAGCCTTAGAACAGATTTTAACCGAGTTGTTATTCAATTAAATGGTGAGGGAAATACAAGTGAAGTTGTTGCATATATTGACGATTTTTATTTCGACGGAGAAATTGAATTACAGCCTGTATTTAATCAATTAGTTTGGTCAGATGAATTTGATGCAACAGGTGCTGTCAATTCTGAAAAATGGTTTCACCAAACACTTTTACCGAATGGTCAAGGCTGGTATAATTCTGAATTACAACACTATACAAATCGCTTAGAGAACTCCATAATGGAAGAAGGATTACTTAAAATAAAAGCTATTAAAGAGCCTTTTAACGATCAGGGACAAACAAAAGAGTATACCTCTGCACGGCTAAATTCTAAGTTTGCCTTTAAGTATGGACGAATAGAGGTTCGAGCCAAACTACCTTTTGGACAGGGTACATGGCCAGCCATCTGGACATTAGGTAAAAACATTACAGAGCCAGGAGCTTATTGGGAAATGGAAGGGTTTGGAAGCTCTCCTTGGCCAAATTGTGGAGAGATTGACATTATGGAACATTGGGGAAACAATCAAAATTTTGTACAAAGTGCCACTCATACTCCATCAAGCTATGGTGGAACAATTAATCATGGTGGACAATATCTACAAACAGCATCCACAGAATTTCATAACTATTCTATGGAATGGACGGAAGAAAAATTGGTATTTAGTGTCGATGGTAACATACACTTTACCTATAACCCTCCTATTAAAAACAGTGAAACTTGGCCATTTTATGAAGAGCAATATTTATTGTTAAATGTTGCGATTGCACCAGACATTTCTCTAAATTTTGTGGAAAGTGCACTAGAAATAGATTACGTAAGAGTATATCAAAGCTCTAATTTAAATATTGATAAAGTTTATCTTAATTTGACTGCTTACCCAAATCCTATTGAGCAGGATTTTACCATAGAATTTAATACATTCTTAACAGAAGATATTAATATTAGCTTGTATTCTATTGATGGGAAAATACTTGAAACTCGTTTAGAGAAAATACACGGTACTAACCTTACAATAAATAACCTAAGCTATTTACCTAGCGGCACTTACCTTGTTTTATGTAAAACAAAAAAACAAACCTATACATTTAAGGTCTTTAAAAAATAAACTAAAACTTAACAGATTATTTTCATTCTGATTATTTGCAAACAATAAAGCCTATTATGTTCTCAAAAGGATTTCTAAACCGGATCACTTTTTATTATATTTAGGTTTAATTATTCGATTCTTAGTTTACTTTAATTACAAAACTATTCTATGCTTATCCTGTTAATTAAATACCCATCATCGTAAGAGTAAAATAAATCATGTTTGGTTTTTCGGTAATATTTCACCCCAACAAATAAGTGATATTAATTAGCTTTTTATTGATAACTAAGTTTTGTGATTATTAATAAAAAGTGAAAATCCCAACATACGCATTTAACTTTATTATAGATTAGTGATCTAAACAATAAAAGGTAAACAATTAATGCGATAGAACTCATAGTCTTTTTTATAGCATGATTTAAATTCACAATTTAATTTAGTGCGACTGCACAGCTCGATCAGAAATCATTTGCTAGTCTTAAAATTCTATTTATTAAGGGTTCACAAGTTTATTTGAGAAAAAACAAAAAACATTTCCGTTGCAATATGCAAACTTCTTTCATTATACTTTTCTCCAGATTGAGGCATGTTATCAAATGCTTTTGGATCTTTAAAGGTTATTGCAAAACGCTTTTCTGCTCCCGTAACAAATGGACATGTTTCATTTGCTAAATCACAAGTCATAATTGCTGCAAAACCATTTTTTGGGTTGAAATCATCATCTATTTTTTTTGAAAAACCTATTATTGGATGGTGATTATCACCATATTTAATACTGTAAATAGAGTTGTCATTTTCACTAATGATTTTAATCTTAAAACCAGATTTGAGTAGCGTTTTTACAACCATTGGATAAAGTGCTGTTGATTCTGTCCCTCCTGAATAACAAAATATATTTTTAATGTTGAAATAATTCGCCATTGTCTGTGCCCAAATTTGAGATAAATGACTTCTTCGTGAATTGTGAGTACAGATGAAATGGAGACTAATATCTTTTTTCTTGGAGACTTTTAACTGAACAAATTCAATAAGTGATTCTAAAACCTCTTTACGTTTGTCTGAAATAATTTGTGGATTTAATCTCTTAATAATATTTTCTATTTCTGGAAATATCTTTGGTTCTATTGTGGCCATTTTTATTTAATCTTCTAATAGTTTTTAGAAACAGATTGCACTAGCTAGATAAAAAGTTTAATTAGCAAACCTCTTACTCAGTTCTGTCGCATTAATATACCAAATATAGATTATTTAGTTTTTATTAAAAAAAATTCTAAATTTAATCAACACAGATATCCTAAATTCATTATTACTCAAGCTGTTTAATTAAGTTTTATTTTACATTCTCCTGTCGAGATATTGAACAGCTAATGAAGATTAGAGGTGTTAAAGTGGATCATTCTACTATTCAAAGATGAGTGTTTATATATGTTCCTATAATTGTGGCATCTATCTACAAGATAACAAAAAGAGATACACTATTTGGAGAATGGATGAAAGATATATTAAGGTGGCTGGTAAAGAAAGGTGTTTTTATAGAGCGGTTTGTAAATATGGAGATGCTAGTAATGAAGCCATTGCAAATAATCAGAATCCAAAGATTATTAATATTGATAATAGTAGATCAAATTTTACTGCAATTAGAGCCCTTAAAAGAAATAATTTATGGAATAATAAAATTAGAAGGTGTATACCTTAATAATTCTATTGAACATGGCAGAAATAGATAATGAAACAGCGATTGCAATATTCTAGTAGTTAATACGATGGTCTATAATTCTCGATTTATAAAACAAAAATCTATATTAGTATATTTATTTAGATTTTATTTTTTATTTTTAAAAACAAAACTATGCGAAAGATTCAATACATCTTACTTCTATTTCCTTTTCTTGCTATTGGGCAAATTCAATCAATAGTAGTTGGTGGGGTAGATGTAGATATTGAAGATTACCCTTGGCAGGTATCTTTAACTTCTAACCCGAATGGAGGAGGATTTTGTGGTGGTTCTATTATTGCAAACTCATGGGTGCTTACAGCAGCTCACTGTGTAAATGGAGAAAACCCAAGCAACTTATATATCAGGTGTGGTTCTTCTAATTCTTTTGCTTTAGGCGGTTCTAGTTACTCTGTGAATCAAATCATTATTCACCCTAGTTACAATAACCCTGTAAGTATGGCTTATGATTTCGCTTTGATTGAAATAAATGAAGAGTTCTCGTTTAATGAAACTGTAGCAAGTATAGAGTTAATTAACGAGCTGGAAATTACCGCTGGAGCTCAAACTGCAGGAGCAAGATCAACAATAACAGGTTGGGGTACAACTTCATCGGGTGGGTCTCTAGCTTCTGTATTACAAATGACTGAGACTATTATTGTATCTAATGCTGTGGCTTGTGGCTCATCAGTTGATGAAAATGGAAACTCAGGTGATTATCCATGTTCTTCGTTGAATCCATCTATGATTTGTGCAGGAGATTTAATTGATGGAGGTGAAGATGCCTGTCAGGGTGATTCAGGAGGCCCTTTATGTGTAAGAAGTCCAATTGACAATAGATGGCTGTTAATAGGAGTTACAAGCTGGGGTTATGGTTGTGCCAATGTAAATTACCCAGGTATTTGGTCTAGAGTTTCTTCTGTTTTAGACTGGATAGACAGTATTGCTTCTATTACAGAAGATATAGTGGTACCAGATTTATTTAATTTTGAAATAACAGACATAACTCATACGATTCTTATGCCCGATGATATGGTGTTTAGTTTATTGGAAAACTCAATTTCAGATTCAGATATTATTGGTGTTTTCTATACAGATGAGAATGGATTAGAGCATTGTGCTGGCTTCACTGTATGGCAAGGTATATCAGCTTCTATTGAAGTACATGGAGATAATCTAAGCACTTTTGAAATAGATGGTTTTGCAGAAAATATTTCCTTTAGATTTAAACTATGGGATTATTCTGAGAGTGTGTTATTAAATTGTATGGTTTTATACAATACTGATATGCCAGACCAAGGAGAGTATACTGCCGAAGGGGTTTCTCAGTTAACCAAACTAGCAGTAGTTCCAGAAGTTAATAGTCAAGAAATTTTATTGCCAGAGAGTTGGAGTATTTTCTCTACTTATTTAACACTCGAAAGCATGGATATAATAGACGTAATTAGCTCCATTTCAAGTCAAGTAATTGTTGTAAAAGACTTTAATGGATTAGCTTATTTACCTGATTGGGAGTTTAATGCTATTGGAAATATTATTCTTAGCCAGGCTTATCAAGTTAAAACTACAGAAGAATTAATATTAAATTTAGAAGGAGTTTATATTAACCCTGATGAAGTAGTTATTAGTCTACCAATAGGATGGAGTTTATTAGGGTATTTAAGAATTAATCCGGTTAATTGTGTGAGTGTTCTTGAAGCAATTAGTTCTGAAATTAGTATAGTAAAGGATTATTTAGGAAATGTGTATTTACCTGAATGGGAGTTTAATGGAATAGGAAACTTAGAATCTGGAAAAGGTTACCAGATTAAAATGAATTCAAATCAGACTTTACAATACCAATCAAATTTTGAAAGTTATTAATTGAGGACTAATGTGAGGACTCCCTTTATAATATTGATTCTGGATTCTGTTGAATTATTAATACCAGATATAGTAACACAAATTGATCTGTACGACTCTCCTTGTAGGTTGTTCTAACTCGTTTGGATGGATTTTAGGAAGTTTAGCGAATGAAAAGTTAGTGAATTATTCGTTTCTCCACTATTCTATTTTCATAAATATAGAATAATAACATTCCTTTATGATGTTCTTTCTGTTCACGCCCAAGTAGATCTATCATCTTAAGTAGTTTAGACTCCTTTCCTTGTATTTCTTCAATACCAATAGCATCATCATAGTCTTCCTCATCACAAATTCCATCCTGATCAACATCGTTCAAACAATTTCCTAAACAATCTTGGTATACTGTTTCAAGAAAAGAGCAGGAACCATCATCGGTGTTAGCATCGTAATCAAAATTACAAGCATAAATGTCTGTACAGCCTAAAATAACAGTATCACAAGAACCATTTCCAATGTAAAAATCTACAGAGGATTGTTCCCCATCCAATGTAAAATAAAAATCACCAATTTGAATAGTATTGCCTACCCATTCTTCTGTAATATTGCAATCGGCAAACAAAAATAAATTGTAACAACCTTCTGGCATACAATATCCACCGTAAAAACTAGTTTCTGAAATATGTTGAAAAGCAATTTCTCCATTATTTATCTGAAAAAAGACAGAATTGTCAATAAGCGAGTCATAAGAAACTAATACAGTTTGGTAACTTTCGTTACAATACAAACAAGATCCGTCTTCTATATAAATTTCTGAACTTATATAATTAACGGCCTCTGAATCTGTGCATCCAAAACAACTGAAGTCACAAAATTCAGAATTGTTTTGGGTAACGCTTATATCGAAATTACATGCAGTGGCATCGTTACAACCAATAATATACTCACAAGAAAAATCGTTGGCACCAGCATTAGAATTATAATTTTCTGCAATGGAATCCATACAACCAAAAGTAGGAGCCTCAATAAATGAACAGTCGTTGTTTATGCATCGAATAGCTCTAACATACGCAGAATTACTTTTAGACCAGGAAATAAATCCAGGCCCACCCTGTTCATTCGTTCCTGCAATAGTAGAATAAGGAAATGCTACCCAGGCATTGCTTGTACTTGCTTGTGTAGAACTCCAATGAAATTGATCACTTATAAGATCTCCTCCATAAATTTGAATAACAGAATCTATTATATTAATATTTAACATCATTTGCCACAATTCATTTTTAGATGGTAAGAACCAATCTGAGTATGCTCCAGATTGAGAATTATAACATAAATTTGCTGCATAGTCATTGGTGTTATCTTCAACCAAATTATATGTATTGAATTGACCGGCACCAATAAATCCTTCAACTGCACCAGGGCTTCCGGACCAGTGAACTCCCCAATCAGACATAAATGGCTGACCAGGAATCCAATCGATATTTGCTTCGAGATAACTTATGTCAACAATCAAACCTTTGCCCATAGAATCTTTATAAAAAATAATTCCACCTTGATAGAAATCACCCAGATTTTGAGCTGAAACAAAAAAAGAGCTTATCAAAGTTGAGATAATTAATACAGAGAGTTTATTCATAATTTTAAGCTGTAATTTGTGAAAAAATTACCGATATTTATTTTAGATTAATTTAAGAATTCTGTCGATTTAACTCAACAAATATAGATTATTTAGTTTTGATTTATGATTCTCTTCCCATATTCAAGTACAAACCAATAAAGGTACTGTCAGATAATTATTAAATTCAAATAGAATTTTTAGAAGAAGGTCAAATTAATGCGACAGAAGTATTTTTCTCTATTAACGAACAATCTTCTCAACAGTTCCATCGTTATAAATCTCAAACAACATTCCTCCCTCAAATTGATCTTCATCCATATTTACTTCTTGTCCTAATAAATTCACTAAACGAACAAGAGTTCTGTTTGAGGCGTTCATTATGGTATTATCTGTTAAAATAGAAGAGGCAATATTTATTGCATTTGTTTGATAAGAAGAGGAACCCTCCTCCCATTTATCTATGGTAAAGCTATATATTGTATTGGTATTCCAGAGTTTAAAACTTACTTCTTCCATTACAGATAACCCTTCTTTAGTTGAGGACAGTCCATCATCTCCCCATACACTCAAAACAGTTACTGGTTTGGTATACTCTACAGATCCAACTAAATTTCCTTGTTTGTCATATGCAGCTATCTCAGCCCCATTTTTCGGTATTTTATCCCAAGCTGCATCTTCTATTACAATAGTCATGTTATTATCTGTTGGTGGTTTTTCTATAAAGTACCTTGAAGAGTTCTGTGTTATTGATACGTGTCCAAATCTATACGATTGGTCATTTGGCAAGTAGTTCAGTACATCTTCATTTAGCATCTTTAATTGATATCCTTGACCTGGTTGCATATCACCTATACCATTAAACTCCCATGCAGGAAGATATGCAGATCCTGTATAATCTTTAACAATCTGTAGATTCCCTGAGGCATGAATCTCTGAGAATATTGCTGCTAAATTAGAGGGTTGCTCTCTTAAATAACCGATTATGTTCCATCCTGGAGTTAGTGTTATTGGATAATCCTCAGGGAAAGCGTAATCACCAAAGACCTCTAAGGAGACTTCAGCACTTGTTTTAATCTGGTATCCTTGACCTACTTCTAGGTCTCCTATCCCATTGAAGTTCCAGTCTATTAAATAAGCAGATCCATTGTAATCCTTAACAAGGATTGCATCATCAACTATGGGAGCCAATACAGACACTATATTCATATCTTCTGCGATGATATAGGTAGAAAACATAGACCAACCCATTGACAGGCTAATTACCTGATGCGAAGGGCTAAACAACTCAGCTTGGACAGATCCTATAAAAGAAACACCATTAGATATGTATACTTCAGGACCATTTATATAGGTTGGTGCTACCGCAAATGCTTCACAACTCGAAGCATCCCAAATATGAAATACTAATTCTTGACCTGGGAAAAGGCCATCTAAAGCATCTGAAGAAGCATCATCTCCCATTACTGCAATTTGAGAGACTCCTGATGTAATCTCAGTGAAACCTGCACAAACCAATTCTCCGTTATAGTTTTCATAAAATACGCCGAGGAGGGAGCCTTCAGTCAGTGAATCCCCATCAATATCTAGCCATGGACCATTGACAAAGATAGAGTGGTTTTGATCAGTAACAATTACCTCCCATCCAGGCTCGCAAGAACCGGCATCGTTTACGGCATTAGGAGTTCCATTGACATTTATGCAAGCCCAATTTCCTGGCAAGGCGTTGTCTAAAGCTGGTAAAAGTAATTCTAATGTATAACCTGACCCATCTGCACAGCCTGGCCAAGGAGCTAAAGATTGATAGTCTACAATATCTTGCAAGGTTCCATTAGGGGTATACAGCCTAACAGCATCGGAGTCTCCGAAACCATAATCGAATTCACCTACATAGGCAACACCTGGTAAAACAGATGTGAAATCAGTTTCATTTTTAACAACCACAAGGTACCCTTCCCCTTCAATTTGTGTTCCATCAGGAATTATAAAAATATGCGTGTCGTCGTTGTCTTTTAGTTCCCAATTAGAGAGGTCTATTGCAGATGTATTTGGGTTGTAGAGTTCAATCCAGTCATCAGTGTCAAATGTGTCAATAGATTTGTAATTAATCTCGTTAATTACAAGAGGTATTGTAGTTTCAGTAGTGGTGAAATTAGCTACGACTTCAAAAGATTCCGTAAGCAATACTTCAATAGTTTGATTATTGGAAAATAAATCACCACTCCAATGAGAAAATTCGTATCCAAACTCAGCAATTGCTGATAGCTTTACAGGTACGGTTTCAAAATAATCTCCAATCCATGTATCCTCTTGAATGTTTAAATTTTCATTGACCTCTACATGACCTTCATTGATATTGAGGTTTGTAATGGTAAGAGGATGAAAGTTTGGAAGATTAAATTGCTGCTTTATATGTTCTTTAGCGATAGGATGCCTGTTAACTCCAAAACTTTTCATATTGGAAACATAATAATCAACATGTGCGTTGATATCGGTTATTTCATAATTTACAGAAGGATCATCTTTCCAACGAGTAAAATGAGCAGACACTTCTGGTTCAATCGATGCATAAATTTGATCGATATGATTGATTATGTTATCTGGTAAAAACCTAGTATTTAACTCATCAGCATAGCGGTTAATGAATTGATTTCTAAAGGCAATATTTGTGGTTAGCTTTCTAAACAATAAAGTTGACCACGATGGGTTTGGCCAACCTGGCCCATCTGGGTTTAGTGCAAAACTAAGGGTGTTTTCATTGTAGTTGGAGATGTTCCAGAACGGTCCAAAACCAAAATCAGTATCATACATAATCCAACGCCATTTTGTGTCTGGATGTTTCCAAAATTTAATATTGTTCCCGGGCCAATCAGTGTTGTTTATGAATATATTGGTTGCTTGGTAAAGTGCATAATTTTTAAGATCAACTCTGTCATTGATGTATTCAAAATTAGAGGCATCAGCTAAATCTGTGTTTTGAATATAATCAATTAGCTGGTTGTATTCTTGATTATCTCCTTCAATAATTTCTGCATTATTAGTCAAAAGTGTAATGCTTTCAGCATCAACATTGTGTTTAGAGGCTAACATATGTTCGTTAATCTTTTCACGCATATTATACATTCCCCAATAATCTCCATTGATGTAGGTTGCAACAGGATTGTACTCTTGGAAATCTAATTCCGAACCCCTCATTAAACTGGTGAGCATGATATCCTTCATACTGGATCTTAACCAATCTTGACCAGAATTTCTAATTGTAAAAGATTCAAAATCGTTGTACGTAACTTGGTCAAAAAAGGAGTGTTCAAATTTTGAATCTCCGTATTGTCCCCTTGCAAAAAAGGAAAGTGAACGTTGTCCATTTTGACCTCTACTCCAGCCTCCAAAAACCTTAACTCCTGCATTAAACTCAACAAACTCATCACTATTATTTTCATAAAATGAAAAGTGAATCGGGCGCTCCCAGTCTTCCCAGAAATTTGCACCAAAGTAGGGCTCCGATGTATCATAAGTTCCTTGGGGGCCAGACACATAAATACCCGAATCATCGTCAAAAAAATCAACCGGATCAACACTCAATAGCATTACATCTATATCGTGATTCGAATTAAAAATATAGGACTCGGTTAAAACGGGTGAAGGCAGGTAATCAGTTGAATATATTTGAGCTCTAACACTCATATTAGTTGAAATTTGAACAGGAGCTGTATAGATTTGTGACAGAGAATTTGGAGAACTTCCGTCTGTTGTATAACGAATTAGTTGAGACAAATTGTTTCCCGAAAGAGAAAGACTCATAGGAGCGTCTTTCACCCCCCCAATTTCAGAAAAGATAAGCTCATTTTGAACAATTCCTAAGAATTCTTCATCGGTATTTTGAGAACCTGGGGTCGTTTGAATAAAGCTAACTAGATTTCCAGATGTATTTGAAATCCCTATAGATAGATCGGGCGGCAATCCTTCAATAACTAATTGATCTATAATGCTTCCTGTATTATTTGAGAGCGTTAGTGTTTCAGAATTTGTTGAAATTTTAAAATTTGTATGAAAAGCATTGTTCTCGTTTAAATTTAAAACTTCTGGAGGTGCTCCACCCGAGTTATTAGCTGATGCAAAAATGGCGGATAAAAATGGGATGATTGTAAAATCCGATGAAGATTCGCTTATGTTGTGAGCCTGAATAGCTAAAACGTTTTCACCTTCAAGTAAAATTGAGCTAAAATCGCCTATAGTAAAGCGATCGGGAGTGCCTCCATTATACATTTGAGCTTCGTGATCTTGATTGGTGGAAGCATTAAAAGACGGAGGCACACCATTGATATTGGCACGTGCTACTTCAACCCCATTAATGTAGGCGACAAAAGCATCGTCGTAGTCAATATCAAGAATTAAAGAAATTGCATCCTCTACGTTGCTGAGGGTAAACTTTTTTCGGAGATATACAGCTAAGGTTCCATTGGGAAATAGAGTAGCATCGTCGCCATCTGCATAACCAAAACCAGAGACGCCATTGGTCCAATTCGAATCGTTAAAATTTAAATTGGTCCAATTTGAGTTTGGTTCCGAGGTCGGAATCAAATACTTATACAAATCGCCTTGATTGACGAGGGTTCTTATTGAAGTTATTTGAGCGCGGTCTTTGTCTGAAGCCCACAAGAGTAAATAGTCATTAGGAGGAATCGATACATTAGGAAAGCTCCATTTTGATAAATCATCTTCATCATCAGAAATAGTCCAATTTTCAAGATTCACATTTTGAGATCCGTAATTATAAAGTTCTATCCAATCTGGCGTATCGCCATCTTCGTCAATATAGAGAGAATTAGACGAGACAGCTTCATTGATTCTCACACTTTGAGCACTTACAGAAAAGCAAAAACTTACGAGCACTATAGAAAGTATATTTTTCATAATTGAGGATTCAAGATTCTGTCGCATTAACACGCTAAATATAGAATATTATTTTTAAATTAAAATTCTATTACCTAGTCTTTAATGGGGTCTGTCGGGTTCTGTGGTTCAGTTCCATTAACATACTGAATATTGATTATTTAAATTTGATTTAAAATTATTTCCCAATGTTCAAGCAACACAAAACATTGAAAAATTATAAAGTTAAATTCATCTTGAAAACCTCAAAAATTTAACTAAATTTACTTCATAAGAAAGCCAATATTTAGTAGCTTTTCAATGGTGTACTTAAAAGATTTTCCTTTCGTAACCCCTTGAGCATAAGATGAAAAATAGTTGACTCATGCCCTCTCTTTTTTTTAAAAAAAACACCCTTACTATTATACTAAACAAATTGAGTTTTTAAGTACTATACAAAATGACTATACAAACGAAATTAACTCGTTTTAATCAAAATGTAGTGTCAAAATATCAGATCTATAACAGTCTGTTTATGACCTTACCTTTTGATACAATTAGGAATACGGGCATATTATTACCTTTATTTAAAGACCTTTGCAATAAGGGCTTTGCTATAGGTAATAACCCCTCAGAAATTGTTAAAACATTTTTCAAAAAACAAGATGAATATATTTCTGAAAAGGAAAAAAATGACCTCCTTTTTCTATTTATTCAATACATAGAAAGACAAGTTGTCTTATTTGATGCGATAGAAGATGCAGCTTTTCCAATTGTAAACAATATGAATGGTATTGGAACCATGAGGAGTTTAACAGAAATGACTTACACTAAAGATAAAAAAGCGGAGCTCAAAAAACACCTTGAAGATTTTAAAGTAAGAATCGTTCTAACTGCACATCCAACTCAATTTTATCCTGGCGAAGTTTTAGGAATCATTACAGATTTGGATAAAGCTATTCAAAATAACGATTTAGTTCTTATTAAAAACTTACTATCTCAATTGGGTAAAACACCTTTTATTAAAAAAGTAAAACCAACGCCTTATGATGAAGCTGTCAGTCTAATTTGGTATTTAGAAAATGTTTTTTATCATTCAGTAAGTAAAATTTACAACTATATAGAATCAAATATTTTCGAAGGCAATAGAGTCGATAACCAAATATTCGATCTTGGATTTTGGCCTGGTGGGGATCGTGATGGAAACCCTTTTGTGACAACACAAATCACATTAGATGTAGCTGAAAAACTTAGACAAACAGTGTTAAAAAATTACCATAAAGATGTAAAAAAATTAAAAAGAAGATTCACTTTTAGTGGAGTTTCTGAAATTCTTTCTTCCTTAGAAGCCAAAATATACAAGCATGTAATACGAAGTTATAAAAATATTGATTTATCACCCGAATTAGTTTTAAGAGAATTAGAGAGGGCGAAAAAAATTGTTGTAGAAAAACACCAATCATTATTTATTGATGAGTTGAATGATGTTATAAATAAAGTCCGAATCTTTGGATTCCATTTTGCAAGTCTTGACATAAGACAGGATAGTCGAATTCACCATGATGCTTTCACTAGTATAGTGAAAGATCTGATTGAATTAGGCGACGTTAATTTCCCCGCAGATTACCTCAAACTTTCTGAAAATGATCAAATGGATGTTTTATCGTGCGTAAGAGGAACCATTGACTTAAATGTTTTATCAGATGAGCTAGCTGTTAGAACTATGGAATCTATTTTTGCACTAAAGACCATTCAAGAAAGAAATGGCGAGCGAGGTGCCAACAGATATATAATAAGCAACAACCAAAGTGCATTAAATATTATGCAAACTTTTGCTATGCTAAATTTATGCGGATTTGAAGAAAATGTCTCTGTTGATGTAATCCCCTTGTTTGAGACTATAGAAGATCTTAAAAACGCAGAAATAGTAATGCGGACAGTGTATAAAAACAAAAAATACAGAAAACACCTAAAACATAGAAATAATAAGCAGACAATTATGCTAGGTTTTTCTGACGGAACCAAAGATGGTGGTTATTTAATGGCTAACTGGGGTATCTTTAAAGCAAAAGAAGCTCTAACAATATTATCTAGAGAATATGATATTGAGGTTATATTTTTTGATGGACGTGGAGGACCTCCTGCCAGAGGTGGAGGGAAAACACATCAATTTTATGCTTCATTAGGACCGACTATCGAACACAAACAGATCCAACTAACCATTCAAGGACAAACAATAAGTTCAAATTTTGGCACCTTAAATTCTTCACAATATAATATAGAACAATTATTGAGCTCTGGAATTAAAAATGAAGTTTTCACAAAGAATCAACTAAACAACAAGCACAGACTTCTGATTGAAGATTTAGCAAACATTAGCTTTGAAAAGTATGTCGCCTTTAAAAACCATCCACTATTTCTTCCATATTTGGAAGAAATGAGTACTTTAAAATACTATTCCCAAACAAATATTGGCAGTAGACCAAGTAAAAGGTCTTCTTCAAACTCGCTTGATTTTTCGGCACTAAGAGCAATTCCTTTTGTTGGGAGCTGGAGTCAATTAAAACAAAATGTTCCAGGATTTTACGGGCTTGGTTCTGCATTAAAAACTTATGAAGATTCAGGCAGACTAGATGAAATTATTGAATTTTACAAAGCATCTGATTTCTTTAAAACCTTACTAGAAAATAGTATGATGAGTTTAACAAAATCATTCTTTAAATTAACATCTTACATGGCAGACGACGATGTATATGGAGGATTTTGGAAATTAATATATGAAGAATATGAAACTACAAAACGTTTGCTACTGATAATATCTGCTCAAAAAAGCCTTATGGATGAATACCCAGAAGGGAAAGCGTCTATAGAAGTTAGAGAACAAATTGTTCTTCCTCTTCTAACAATCCAACAGTATGCTTTAAAACAAATTCAAGACCTTAAAAATATAAATGCTAGCACCGATGATATAGCAGTGTATGAAAAAATGGTGATACGTTCTTTGTTTGGGAATATAAATGCAAGCAGAAACTCTGCATAATTGAATCAAAGGGTTCTGTCGCATTAATATACTAAATATAGATTATTTTGATTTGATTTAAAATTCTCTTTCTATGTTCAAGCACCATAGAAATTCATAATTCTTCAAGCTGTTTATTTCAAGTTTCGATTTACACTCTCCTATCGTGATATTGAAGAGCTAATGAAAATAAGAGGTGTCAAGGTTCATCATTCTACTATTCAACGATAGGTCTATAAATATGCTCTATTGATTGAGTCATCAATGCACAAGAGAAAAAAAGAGTTAGTACTAGCTGGAGAATAGATGAAACCTATATTAAGGTGGCAGATAAAGACAGGTATCTTTATAGAGCCATTAACAGAAATAATTTCTGGAATAAAAACATCAAAATTAGGAGGTATAAACACCTTAATAATTGTGTTGAACGAGACCACAGACACATTAAGCGAAGGATTGCTATTGATACTGGGATTAAAGAATTTGAATCCGCCCAAATGACAAGTCAGGAATTGATTAGTCTATTTATTAGAAAGAATCAAATCATACACTCTAAGAAATCCTATTTCAAAACTTTCCTTTCATTAGTCAAAAATCTCTTATTCAAATAGGATTTTTAGATGGTGGACAAATTAATGCGACAGAACCCTAAACAAGGTTAAAATAAAAAAAGGCCACCCAATTGGGCAGCCTTTAAAAATTGGTAAACGTTTTTACGAGTTTATTTTTATAATCAAAAGTTGATATCAATCGTAAGTTCAAATTCATCATAAATCATATTATCCCCTAGTCCATCAAAAAAGCTTCCAGACCCATACTTAACATCAAATTTAGTACGATCTATTTTTAAAGTACAGTTTGCTTTGTTTGCATATATAGTAGTAGTAAACTCAATATTTTCAGTTTTCCCCTTTATAGTCACTTCAGCTATAACATTGTATGAGTTATCATTTATTCTCGATACAGTTTGGAATGTTAAGGAAGATGTAGGGTGAGTTTCAGTACCAAAAAAATCGCTTGATTTTAAGTGCCCTTCTAGTTGATCCTTCGAATCACCAGAAAGATCGGTACACACCATAGTCTGCATATCCATTACAAAACTACCTCCCACTAAATTACCGTGATTAAATTCTAATCTACCCGATTTTAGTAAAATATTTCCTTCGTGTGAGCCTGTGACTTTAAATCCTTTCCAAGCTACTTGAGACTCCTTAACCATAACTGTATCTATATGGGGTGAAAGGAAGCTTTGAAGTGATAGTATAGTTACTAGAGCTACAAGTACATACGAGATGCTTTTCACAAAAGAATACTTGTTGGCATGAGATCCATCACAATTTCCATTTGTGTCTTTCGTTTTCCCACAACCACATTTCTTATGATTTAATTTCATTTTCTTCTTTTTTTTAATTTGTGTTCAAAGTAACTAATATTTATAATGTAATTTGTGCTATCTGTCGCATTTTCTGAATAT
>Ga0115003_10002157_pt1 | contig 16574 bp, 11 predicted proteins | sample ArcticOcean_MG_C_7_FD_88736 | JGI IMG/M metagenome (GOLD analysis project Ga0115003, IMG submission 88736) | Marine microbial communities from western Arctic Ocean - ArcticOcean_MG_CB11_88 | ecosystem: Environmental > Aquatic > Marine > Oceanic | place: Arctic Ocean: Canada Basin | collected... | reverse complement strand
TACATCATCCGACGCGTGCCGACTGCCCCACCTGCGAGTCCAGTTCGCCATCTCGAAGCTCGTTCGGATCGGTGAGTCGGACGGCCAGACGGCCCACGGAGATCAGTCTGCGGAGTACCTTGATCCCCTCCGCTCGGGTGATGATGCCATGGGCACGGGGTGCAATTGTGACGACTTGGCCAACATTGGTTGGGCCGCCCTTCCGGGCGATGCCAAACGCTGCGTGACGCGGCACGAGCGATATCGCTTGGTGCGTGCGACAGGGGAGGCGTACGATTCGCGGGTGTTCAGCGCCTTCCGTGATGCGTTTGTCGGCGACGGCGAACTGACCGAACGCCAGGGCTCGCTGCTCGTGTTCGGGGCGGGCATCGTTTTCAGCGTGACGGCTATCTCCGTCGCGGCGGTCGATACAGCCAGCAGTTTCCAATTCCTCACGTATCGGGGCGCATCAACAGCGTTGGCGATGGTGGCGTTGATTCTCGTGCGTCGTGGGGGCCGACCGGTGTCGTTCGCGGGCGTCACGCGGACCGTGTGGCTCGCTGGACTTATCCTTGGCGGGACCTCGATGCTCTACATCTTGGCCCTGTCGAGAACCTCGGCGGCGACGACACTGTTTCTGCTCGCGGCGGCCCCCGTGTTCGCGGCCCTGCTCGGATGGATGTTTCTACGTGAGCGCGTGGAACGCTCGACCGTGCTCGCGATTGGCGCAACGATGGTGGGCGTGGCGATCACGGTGAGCGCTGGGCTCGAGGTCGGCTCTGTGTCCGGGCTGCTGTTCGCGGGAGGCATCCCGGTGACCATCGGCTTGTACAGCGTGCTGATGCGTTCCGTGTCCGGTGTCGATCCGGTGATCCCGACGTTGATTGCCGGTTCCGTGCTGTGTGTGGCCTCTGCGGCTCTGGCTCTGACGCAGGGCGGGCTCGGCGTCAGCTTGCGCGATGGGGCGCTTGCGTGCGTGTCTGGTGGGATCGCCCTGGGTCTCGGCCTTCCGATGTTCAACCTCGGTCACCGGTCGGTTCCGGCAGCACGGGTTCCGTTGCTCTTGATGACCGAAGTGGTGTTGGCTCCGCTGTGGGTGTGGATCTGGCCGGGTGAGACGCCTGGAGTCGCAACGCTGATCGGCGGCGCAGTCATCTTGGGAGCAGTGGTGTGGTTAATGCTCGTCTCGAAGCACACACCTGATGCCGTGCCCAGCAGCCGTATTGCCTCCATTCCCGTCGACTGAGTCGCGGAACGTCCGCTGCGCCCGGTCTTTCAACCGGCGACCCGATTCGGTCAGTTGGAGATCTCGGTCTCGATCGCTTCATGCACAGCAATGTTTGGGTCGCAACGCAAGCCAAGCTGCTTGCGAAGCGCGGTCAGTTTGTCGAGATCGTCACCTTCGATCGACAGCGGGTGCATCACCTCGCCCGAATTTCGAACGAGAACGGCGGTGGTTTCGGCAGTGCGGTGCCGGCCAGATGCGCACCGTCGGAATCCGTCGTCGTGCTCGAGGAGTTGTCTCACCTTCAGGGTGTAGCGCGCACCTTGGCATTCCACGATGTGTCGTCGACGATGAGGTAGCAATCGTTGACGCGTTGGCTGACGGCGTGGGTCGAGAGACTCTCCAGCAGCTTGCGAGCTGAGGGGCTCTTGCCCCACGTCGGGGAAATTGACCATACCCAACGGGCTGCGTCGGTGAGCGACCCTTGCCGATCGTCTCCGACAACGGAGCGGGTCGCTGGGTAGAAGTACCGTAGAGGGCGACGAAGTGCAGCCGGACGACGAAGAGGATCTCATGACGCAAGACAGCACGCCAGCGTTCGAAACGCTCGAGGTGTCCGTTGAGGGTATGAATGGCCGCCTCACTCTCAACCGGCCGGAGAAGCTCAACCCTCTGTCCACCCGGACTCTCCGGGAACTCGCTGACGCTGCTCGCTGGTTCGACACCCAACGAGAGGTGAAGACGGTGATCGTGTCCGGCAAGGGCAGGGCCTTCTCGGCTGGAGCCGACATCTCCAGTTTCGGAGACGTTGCCAGTAACGACGGCCTCAGCCCCCGTGACTCTGCTGAGACCGGATGGTTGATGGCTCGAGCCATGGAAGAAATGCGAGCAGTCACGATCGCCGCGATCTGGGGGCCTTGCGTTGGAGGCGGAATTGTTCTCGCTGGCGCGTGCGACTTTCGGCTCGCGGCTCGCGACACCTACTTCTCGATCCCCGAGGTCGACCTCGGAATCCCGCTTGCATGGGGAGGGATCCCACGACTGGTGCGCGAGATCGGCCCGGCAGCGACCCGCGACATCGTGATGACTTGTCGCCCGTTCACCGCCGACGAAGCAGCCGACCTCGGGTTCTTAAACAAAGTCCTCGACGCTGATGAGGTACTGCCGGCGGCAGAGAAACTCGCGAAGGATCTCGGCCGAAAGTCGGGACTGGCGCTCTACGCAACGAAGACCGGAATCAACGCAGCCCTCGAAGCGATGTCGCCAGCGAGCGGGTCGTGGTCCGACGCCGACAGTCTTGTCGTGGCGCTCGGGGATCCGGAATCGCGCCGGTTGAGCGCTGAGTATCTCGAGCGCGTCCGGAAGTGAGCACGAGACTCAGCTGTTTGCTGACGATTCAGTTGACTGAGCGCTCGCGACCTTCCACATAGGTCCTGCGGAGCTCGACATTCAGGACTTGGCCTAACGGATTTTGCTGGCGCACCTCGACGTACTTGACTTTCGACACAAGCTTGGGGCAGGCCAGCCGGTCAGCGCAGCGGGCTATTGTTTCGTTTTAGGTCGGTGACGTTCCTGCGATCACCTGGACGACGAGCGCCTGAGTAACAAACGCCGCACCTTCGAGCGTTGACGGAGCCCAGGTCTTGCTGCTGCGAGGCCGGGGCTTCGTCGCGTTCATGGGTCTGTCGGGAACCAGCGGGGCTCCACGGTCGTCCAACCAGTATGAGATCACCTGCTGTTCTGTTGTTTTTCGCCCTGTTCGCGGTGTCGTGCGGCTCGAGTGATGTCTCCGATTCCGGCGGAGTCGACGTGACGATTCCCGGTGGCCCGCTTGGCGCAGGCCCCTATCCCGTCGCCACACTCGACATCAACGTCGCACACCCAGAAGCCGACGACATCGACTACACCATCACGTGCCTTGGCGACACGGCGACGCTGCTTGGCGACGTGACGCTCAGCGCCGACCAGGCATGTAGGGCTCTCGCCGACACCGACGTACGTACCCGGCTCATCGACGGCGTACCCGCCGACCAGGTCTGCACGGAGATCTACGGTGGCCCTGACATCGCAACCATCGTCGGCACCCACGACGGCGACACAGTGAACGCAACCGTTGACCGCAGCAACGGCTGCGGAATCGATGACTGGGATTGGTTGCTCGGCGGGATCCTCCCACCAGCAACCGGCATCACTGAACCGGCATCGTCATAACCTGAGCCGGTCGGGCGAAATTGGGAAACATCTGGTCAAGAAGGTGACCGGTATCGCCGTTATCCCAGTGTGAACCCGAAGGGCAGGACGCGAGTCGGGCCATCGGGTTCGGCATCAAGCCCATTGTCGAGCGACCATTCACCCCAAGGGGTGAAGCTGTATCCGGCACCGCGTATCGTCATAACCCATCGTGGTTTACGGGGATCGACTTCGAGCTTGCGGCGCAAGCGGTGGATGTGTTCGTTGACGGTTGTTGGGTCTTGCCACTCGGTGGAGGAGTCCCAAACGTGATCGAGGAGTTGCTCTTGCGCGAACACGCGCCGAGGCGATCCGGCTCTCCATGCGAGGAGGTCAAATTCTTTCGCTGTCTGGCTGATGAGCTCGCCGTGACAGTGGACGTCGCGACTGATCAGTTCGATCAGCAGTTCGCCAAAGTCAAGGGTGGCCAATGTTGGGCGCGGGTGTCCGACGTGAGAGTTGAACCGTTTTGGACGATCGAGAGAGCGTGGCGAGAACTCGCCGAATCGTCAAGACCGATGACCACGTCGTGGGTTGGACACTGACCGCCTTGCCGCGCTTTGAGGCAGTAAGGCGCGGATGGCGCAGGGGCGTCGGCGAGGTCAAGGGAGCGTCAACTTGGCACGAAGTCAGATACGGGGAGGTCGATGTAGGTATCGGAGTGCAGGAAAGGGGAGCAGAAAAGGGGAGCAGTGATGGTCGAGTACGGGGCAGTGAAACACGAAAGGCCGTTGCGGCTTGTGGCTCTTGGCCATGTTCCGCAACGTTGGGCCGCCTGAACAGGTCGACTCTGCGCAGCGGACTGAGGATGGAAGGGTTCCGACGGGTAGTGGCCTGGAGCTGATAGAAAGAAGTCAACATGGTGTCTCATCTCTGGCTCTTCCGTCGGCGTCGGGGACAGCCGCGTGATTAATGACGAAGAGCGACTTGCCGTCGTTCTGCGTGAATTTGCTCGCACGCTGACAACAGACTTCCCAATGCAAGGCATTGTTGATCACTTGGTTGGACGGATCGTGGAAGTTCTTCCCGTGACCAGCGCCGCGGTCACCTTGATCTCGCACGACTTAAGTCCCAAGTACGTGTCGGCGTCGAACGCTGCTTCGCTGGGCTTCGAGCAGCTCCAATCGAACTTCGGAGATGGGCCGTGCATTTTGGCCTATCAGTCGGGCGAGTCCGTCGCGGTGCCCGACTTGTTGCTCGACGAGCGCTTTCCAGTCTTCGGGCCGGCAGCGCGCGCCGAAGGACTTGCGGCGGTGTTCACCTTTCCGTTGCGCCACGGTGATGGTTGTATTGGTGCGTTGGATCTGTATCGGGAAACCACCGGCCCGTTGAGCGTGCACGAAATGATCACCGCCGAGACAATGGCTGATGTTGTCGCAGCCTGTTTGATTAATGCCCAGGCGCGAGAACGGGCCGACGTGGCGTCTGCTGCGTATCTCTACGACTCACTGCACGACCCACTGACGGATCTCCCGAACCGTACGTTTCTCATGGACCGTGTCCACGACGCGAATGTGCGAGCGAAACGGTCACGGCTGAACACCGGCGTGTACTTCGTCGACCTTGACCGGTTTAAGTTAATTAATGACCACCACGGTCATCACGTCGGCGACCAACTTCTCATTGCGGTAGCTCGGCGATTTTCCAATATCTTGCGCCAAGAAGATACGGTTGCGCGAATATCGGGTGACGAATTTGTCTTCTTGTGTGAAGCTTTGCCCGACACGATCGAGGCAGAAAACATCGGGGCGCGCATCGAAAAGGTATTTGAACGACCGTTCGTCGTCGATGGTTTGCGGTTGTCGATATCGGCAAGCATCGGCATGGCCGTTGTCGGTCCCGGCGAGGAAATCTCGGCCGAGCTGATCGTGCATGCGGATACGGCGATGTATCTCATCAAGCGACATCGAGGAGGGCGACGTCATGTTGTTGGACCGATCGATAGTGCGCTGAGTAGTCTCCCTCAAAACTTCGAGCAAGAGATCGGTGATGCGCTCGAGAAAAATGAGCTTCACGTCGCGTACCAACCGATTGTTCGCATGTCGGACAACGTCATGAGCGGGGTCGAGGCGTTACTGCGGTGGGAGCACCCGACCCGAGGTAAAATTTCACCGGTGATCGTCGTTGGCGCAGCCGAACGAAGCTCGCTAATTAATCTGCTTGGCGAGTGGATCCTCGAGCGAAGCTGTTCAGCCTTGCGGACGTGGGGCATTGGCGACCGTCTTGCCCCGATCGGTATCGCCGTGAACGTGTCCGCCCGACAACTTGTCAGCGGAGACTTCTTCAACACCGTCGAGCAAACCGTGTCGGGTGCTGGCATCGATCCGACTCGGTTGGTGCTCGAAATGACCGAGAACCTACTTATTGAAGATTCGGATCGCGCGATGAAGGTGTTGAGCGACCTGCGGGGACTCGGTGTCCGGATTGCTGTGGACGACTTCGGTACCGGCTATTCGTCGCTCAGCTATCTCACTCGACTGCCGATCGACATTGTCAAGATCGATCAAAGCCTGATCGCCGGTATCGCTAGTGGGCCCGAAGCGGTGGTCGTGTCGGCCGTGACCAACCTCGCTCATGAGTTGGGGATGGTTGTGGTTGTCGAGGGAATCGAGAACCAAGCACAACATCACGAGATCGCCCGGATCGGATGCGATTACGCACAGGGCTTCTACTTTTCAGAGCCCATGTCAGAGTCGGGGATCATGGGGATCGACTGGTCGTTGCCCTTGCCTAACGGTCCGTCAAGGTTCAGATAAGAACGGTCGATCGTTCGTTTCAACCTGTCCGGAGCGTTGGAAAACACCCTCCGACAATCTTTTTATGGTGCCGACCGCGGCGTGGCGCCGAAATCGGCGTTCAAGTGGGCGCATGCGCAGCAACGAACGAATCAACCACGTCGGCCACCAATTGGTCGTCAACGGCTTCGTTTGCAAGTAGGCGATGGAACAGCAGCGAGCCCGCCATCGAGCCGAGTGCCTGCATCGGAGCGACGCCGACGCGCAACTGGCCGGTTTCTTCTCCCACCCTGACGATCGCCGTAAACGTCTCGACGAGTTCGGCAATGAAACGGTCGCGCACGATGCCAACGGTGTCGTCATGCAGTGCCCGTTCGATCATCACGGCCATCATTCTCGTGCGCCCTTCGTCGCGGAGATCTGACGCAAGGTGGCTCAGCAGTGTGACGAGGTCAGTGTGTACGACGCCTGTCAGTTCGCTTGGTGGCGGAAACTGTTTGCCGTCGGCTTCGAGCGTGGCGTGGAGAAGGTCGGACCGCTGCGGATAGTGCTTGTAGACCGTGGTTCTGCTCACCTCGGCGGCAGCGGCAACCTTGGCATGAGTGATCTCATCGGGCCCACCGTCGAAGAGCAGCGCAACCGCAGCGTCGAGCACGGCCTGGCGCGACCGCTCGATCCGAGGATCGACGGAGATGTCGGGGACCTCGGGGGCATCTGGATTGGAGGAACTGGCGTTGAGGGTCATGGATTGTGTCTTTGGACACGAAGGTGGACGGGTCCTTGCCTTTCACCACCCTAGTCGGCAGGATATCGATCATGAACAAACTGTCCAATAGTGGCGAGCACTCCGAAATCGTCACGATGCCAGGTCCTAACGCATCGGTGTGGGCGCGGCTTGGTTCGTTTGCGTTCCGTCGTCGCCGAGCTGTGTTGCTCGCCTGGATTGTCGTGTTTCTCGGAACCTTCGTGGCCGTTGGTGCCATCGGCAGCTCTTCAGAAAGCTCGTTTGAAAGCCCCGATTCCGATTCGCTCGCCGGATTCGAGATCTTGAAAGACAACTTCGGTGCGGGTGGCAGCTTCCTGTCCGGGTCGATCGTGTTTGAGGCAGAGCAGGGCGTCGGCGACGCCGAGGTCAAGTCGGCTATGTCTGGCCTCTTTGACGAGATCGCGGCATTTGAAGAAATCACATTGACAAGTCCGTACTCGTCGATCGGTGAGCAACGCGGCCTTGTTGCGCCCGATGGTTGGATTGCATACGCCAGCATCGACTTCGACGAGAACACCGACGAGGTCCGCGCGAGTGAGATCGGCCGGGAGATCGACGTGCTCGTTGAGGTGACCGAACTTGACGGCGTGAACATCGAGATCGGTGGCGCCGCACTCGCTGAGTTTGAGCCGCCGGAGTCGGAGCTCATTGGCCTCGCATTCGCCGTGGTCATCCTGATCCTCGCGTTCGGTTCGGTGCTGGCTATGGGCCTGCCGATCGGCGTGGCGTTGTTCGGCGTCGGAATTGGTGTCGGCACCATCACGCTGCTGACCAACGTGATGTCCATACCTGATTTCGCAACGACGCTCGGCGCGATGATCGGCCTCGGCGTCGGCATTGACTACGCCCTCTTCATCGTCACCCGATACCGAGAGGGGACACGCGCGGGTATGTCGTCGCACGACGCCACAGTTCGCGCAATCGACACCGCAGGGCGCGCGGTACTCTTCGCCGGCCTGACCGTGGTCATCTCACTGCTTGGCATGTTTGTTATGCAGCTGGCGTTCATCAACGGGCTTGCCACCGGTGCCGCAGTCACCGTTGCCATCACGATGGTCGCCTCGCTGACGCTCCTGCCAGCGCTCATTGGTTTCGCCGGCCCGCGAGTCGAAGTCACTCGCTGGCGCGGCTTGATCATGGCTGGCTTCGTCGCCGTGGCACTGCTGGCCGTCGGCCTCGGATTCCAGCCCGCCGCTGCTGCCTTCGCCGCCATGTCGCTGGCAACGCTGGTCATGTCGTTCTTTGTGCCGGGCCTCGGCAAAGAATTGCCACCGCGGCCCGAGAAGTCGCTGCGCGATACCTGGTCGTACCGCTGGAGCCACTTCGTGCAGCGAAACCCGTGGCCGATGGCAATTGGCGTGACGGTTCTGCTGCTCATTATGAGCATTCCCGTCCTCGGGCTCCGTCTTGGCTTCGGTGACGAGAGCACCTTCGCCGAGGGCACCACGACTCGTGATGCCTACGAGTTGCTCGCCGAGGGCTTTGGTCCGGGCAGCAACGGCCCACTGCTCGCTGTGGCCGAAGTAGACAGCCCTGCACAGTTCGCGGCAGCGCAAGATCTTGTTGTGGCGCTCAATGGCGCTGACGGCGTGGCCCGAGCGCTGGGCCCGATCCCGTCGGATAACCAGCAGGCCTTCCAGATCTTCGTTGTTCCAGAGACCGGGCCCCAAGAAGAAGCCACCTCGGCGCTGGTCCGGAGCCTCCGCGAGACGACGATTCCGGATGCGGTTGGCGACTCTGGCCTCGACGTGAAGTTGACCGGTGCGGTGGCATCGAGCGTCGACTTCTCCGACTACCTCAGCGCACGGCTACCGGTCTTCTTCATCGCAGTGTTGAGTCTGTCGTTCCTGCTCCTCATGATGGTGTTCCGCTCGATCCTGGTGCCGCTGAAAGCCGTGATCATGAACCTGCTGTCGATCGGTGGCGCCTATGGCATCATCGTCGTCGTGTTCCAGTGGGGATGGGGAGTGAGCTTGCTCGGCACCGGCAGCGGTCCGATCGAACCGTTCCTTCCGATGATGCTGTTTGCCATCGTGTTTGGGCTCTCGATGGACTACGAGGTTTTCTTGCTCTCCCGAGTCCGCGAGGAGTACGACCGGACCGGCGACGCGAAGAATTCGGTCGCCGATGGCCTCGCCGCTACGGCCCGTGTCATCACCGCTGCGGCGGCAATCATGGTCGTCGTGTTCGGCAGCTTCGTGCTCGAGGACGCCCGCGTTATCAAGATGTTCGGCCTCGGTCTCGCCTCGGCGGTCTTCCTCGACGCCACCCTCGTCCGTCTGTTGCTCGTGCCTGCCACGATGGAACTGCTCGGTGAGAAGAACTGGTGGCTACCGAAGTGGCTCGACCGCATCCTGCCGACCCTCAACGTCGAAGGCGCAGCTGACGAGCAAGTAGAGCCAGAACGCGAACTCGTCGACGCCTAAGAAGCACCCCGAGCAAAGCGAGTTCAGCCGCCAGGCGACGAAGTCGCCCGGGCGTCGTCAGACGACCACATTCACCATTCGGCCGGGGACGACGATGAGCTTCTTGGGTTCGCCGCCAGCGAGAGCCTCGATGACCTTCGGGTCAGCGAGCGCTGCGGCTTCGATTGTTGCTTTGTCTGCATCGGCGGCAACGCTGACCCGGCTCCGGACCTTGCCGTTGATCTGGATCGGCAGCTCGACGGTGTCATCGACGAGCAGCGACGGATCGGCAACCGGGAAGTCGACGTAGGTGATCGTGCCGCCATCATCGCGGCCGCTGCCGTGACCGAGCTTGCGCCACAGCTCTTCGGCGATGTGTGGGACCAATGGCGCGAGCATCGTGACCATTGGTTCGGCCACGTCGCGCGGTGTTGCGTCGAGCTTGGTGACAGCGTTATTGAGCTCGATCAGCTTGGCGATGGCGGTGTTGAAGTGGAGCTCGTCCATCTCGGTGCGAACGAAGTCGATCGTGCGATGCAGCAGCTTGAGTGTGTCCTCGTCGGCCGGCGTGTCAACGACGTTGCACTCGCCGGTTGACTCATCGATGACGTTGCGCCACAACCGCTGAAGGAATCGGTACATGCCGACGACGTCACGGGTTTCCCAGGGACGTGAGGAGTCGAGTGGCCCGCCCGTCATCTCGTAGAGCCTCAGCGTGTCGGCGCCGTAAGCCTCGTACATCTCGTCGGGTGATACAGCGTTCTTCAGGCTTTTGCCCATTTTGCCGTATTCACGCGTGACCGGTTCGCCGTTGTGGGTCCAGCCTTCGTCGGTGTTTCCATTGACTTCGGCGGCCTCAACGTAGATTTCACGTTCGTCTTTGAATGCGTACGCCTGGATGTAGCCCTGGTTGAACAGACGTGCGTACGGTTCAACCGAGCTGACGTGGCCGAGATCGAAAAGAACCTTGTGCCAGAAGCGGGCGTACAGCAGGTGCAACACTGCGTGCTCGACACCGCCGACGTAGAGGTCGATGCCGCCGGGATGGTCAGGCCGCACGTCGGTGCGCGGGCCCATCCAGTACTCCTCGTTCTCGACGGCACAGAAACGTTCGTCGTCGAGTGGATCGATGTAGCGCATCTGGTACCAGCACGAGCCAGCCCACTGCGGCATCACGTTGCTGTCGCGGCGGTAGGTCTGCATGCCGTCGCCGAGGTCGAGTTCGACGTTCATCCAGTTGTCGAGCCGGTCCAGCGGGCTCTCAGGGTTGGACATCGCGTCATTGGAGTCGAACGTGCGCGGGGCGAATTCATCAGTCTCGGGCAACTCGACCGGCAGCATTGAGTCGGGGATGCTGTGCGGATTACCGTCGGCGTCGTAGACGATGGGGAAGGGCTCGCCCCAGTAGCGCTGACGGCTGAAGAGCCAGTCGCGGAGCTTGTAATTGACGGTCGCCTCTCCGACGCCGGCGCGCTCGAGCCAAGCGTTCATTACGGCGATGCCTTCGACCTTGTTGACGAGCCCGTCCAACTGCAGATGCTCGTTTGTGCTGTTGACGTACGGGGCATCACCGACGAAGGCTTCGGGCCACTGGCGGGTGTCGAGCGTGACGTCGAGGTCGCGCTCTTCGAACCAAGACGCTGGCGGCTCTTGGATCGCCGGAATTGGCAAATCAAATTTGCGGGCAAAGTCGAAGTCACGAGTGTCGCCACACGGGACAGCCATGATCGCGCCGGTTCCGTAGCCCATCAGGACGTAGTCGGCAATCCAGATCGGCACCGGCTCACCGTTGACCGGGTTGGTCGCATACGCGCCGGTGAACACGCCGGTCTTCTCGCGCGTGTCGTCTTGCAGCTCGAACTCTTTCTTACCCTCGGCCTGTGTCCGATAGGCCGCAATTTGTTCGGTAATGCCGGGCGTGCAGGCTGGATCGGCGAGTTGATCAACGAACGGGTGCTCGGGGGACAGGACCAGGAACGACGCGCCGAACAACGTGTCGGGCCGTGTTGTGAAGACGCTGATCGGGCCGGCGTCGGAGGCGAAGTCGACCTTGGCGCCGTTGCTACGCCCAATCCAATTGCGCTGCATGGCCTTGATCGCGTCGGTCCAATCGAGGAGTTCGAGGTCGTCGATCAGGCGGTCGGCGTACGTGGTGATCCGCATCATCCATTGGCGCATGTTGCGCTTGAATACGGGGAAGTTGCCGCGGTCCGAACGGCCGTCGGAAGTGACTTCTTCGTTGGCAACGACAGTGCCGAGGCCGGGGCACCAGTTGACCGGCGCCTCTGAGATGTACGCGAGCCGGTGGTCGTCGATAATCACGTTGCGCTGGCCAGCAGAGAGGTCGGCCCACGGCGTGCCGTCGGGGGTGCAGCGTTCACCGGACTCGAACATTTCGATCAGTTCGCTGATCGGACGCGCTCCGTCGACGTCGGGGGAGTCGTCGTACCACGCGTTGAACACCTGGCTGAAGATCCACTGCGTCCAGCGGTAGAACTCGGGATCGGTGGTCGACACCGAGCGCCGCATGTCGTGGCTCAGCCCGAGCCGACGCAGCTGGCGCCGCATGTTGGCGATGTTCGCATTCGTGGTGATTGCCGGGTGTTGGCCGGTTTGGACGGCGTACTGCTCGGCAGGTAGGCCAAAGGCGTCGAAGCCCATCGTGTAGAGGACGTTGTGTCCCGTCATCCGCTTGAAGCGAGAGTAGACGTCAGTGCCGATAAAGCCGAGCGGATGACCGACATGCAAGCCGACGCCAGACGGGTACGGGAACATGTCCTGGACAAACACCTTCTCGCCGAGTGGCTCGGTGCGGTTTGGATCGGCGAGTGCGCCAACGGGATTGGGCGTGTGGAACGTGCCGTTCTCCGCCCAAAAGTCCTGCCAACCGACTTCGATGTCCTGCGCAAGCGCCGACGTGTACCGATGTTCCGGAGTGTCGATACTGGAGCCGGATTGGCTGTCGATGTCGGTGTCGCTCATACGGCCCTCGATCCTACGGGCTGCGCTCGCCACGAACCCTGATCGATTTCAGCCTGAAGTAGAGCAGGGCATGCGTTTGATGCCGTTGATGAAGCCGCTGACCAATCGATCGGGTTCGCCCGTGATCGCGATGTTGGGGATCTGAGTGAAGATCTCGTCGAACATCACCTGGATTTCGCGGCGAGCAAGGTTCGCACCGAGGCAGAAGTGCGGCCCGCCTGCTCCGTACCCCTCCTGTTCCTTGCTATTGGCGCGGTTGATGTCGAAAGCGTGGCCGTCGGTGAAGATGTTCTCGTCACGGTTGCCCGACCAGTACCACATGACGACTTTCTCGCCCTCGCGGATCATTGTGTTGCCGACCTGGATGTCGTAGTTGGCGTTGCGGCGCATGTGGAGAACCGGCGACGCCCAACGGACGATCTCTTCGGCGGCCGGCATCGACAGCTCGGAATAGTTGTCGCGGAGTTGCACCTTCTGATCGGGGTGATGGTGGAGCTGATGCATGCCCCACGAGATGGCGTTGCGGGTGGTCTCATTACCAGCGACCGCGAGCAGGATGAAGAAGGAGCCGAATTCGGAAGCTGTGAGCCGCTCGCCGTCGACCTCGGCATGCATCAGGATTGATGCAATGTCGTCGGTCGGGTTTTTCAGCCGCTCTTCGCCGAGGGCTTGCGCGTAATCGAACATCGCGGCGGCTCCGAGAATTAACTCGTGCAGGTCCATTGTGAAGTCGGGGTCGCCCGCGCCGAGGATCAGGTTGGTCCAATCGAAGATCTGCTGTTCGTCTTCGCGCGGCACGCCGAGCATGTCGCAGATCACGCCAAGGGGGAGTGGTGCAGCGAGCTGCTCGACGAAGTCGCACTCGCCCATTTCTTTCGCCTTCGAGACCAGGTCCCTGGCTCGAACACGCACCGACTCTTCGATGCGGGCAACGGTCTTCGGGGTGAAGCCTTTCTGGACGAGCATGCGCATCTTGGCGTGACGCGGGTCGTCGAGGACGATCATCGAGCCGAAGAACTCGAGGCTCTCGGGCGGCGCCTCGCCGAGCGTGATCCCTGATGCCGACGAGAATGCGTGGGGTGTCCGATTAATCTGGCGGATGTCGTCGTAGCTGACGGCCGACCAGAACCCGGGCCCGGCCGTGCCGCCTTCGATGACCGAGAGCTCTTCATGGAAACACATGCCAGCACCCTCGGTGTTCTCGTGGCGGAGCTGCGCGAACGCGGCGTTTCGCTCGTCGAGCGAATTCGTCCAGAAGTCGTTGTGGCCGAGAAGAATGGGCTGTCCAAAATTGGAGCCGCTGTCGAACGAGAGGGTGCGAAAGTCGGGCATCAGTCCATCATTGCCGCTCGGGTCAATCAACGCAGAGGCCAGAGCTGCGTAGCGGCGTTTGATTGCAGCAATACCGAGGTCAAACTCGCGGGGTGAGTGACTTTCAGCCACCAGATCCGAGCCTCCGGGTTGGGCGCGATGTGGACCGGGCTACTCGGGCTGATCGTTGTTGGCCCGATCGGTTGGCTCGCAGGCATGGGGGTCGGAGCCGGTGTCGGTGCGGTCACCACCAAGGTGGTCGACTTGGAAATTCCGGACGAGTGGGTCGGCTGGTTTAAGCAGGCGGTTCACGACGGCACGACCGCTGTCGTGATCCTCGTCGAACACGTCCACGTCGGCGAGCTCGCCGCTGAGGCAGCACGGTTTCAAGGAGCCGAATTGCTGTACACGACGTTGCCGCCAGAGAGCATCACGCAGCTGTTGGAAGCATTCGCTGCGGACTGACCCCCGCCGCCCGGCACCTACGATGCCTCTATGGCACTCGACATCGTGTGTCCGACATGCGAGTCGGACGAGCACCTCAACGGCGAACCGGTAGGCGATGGCCTGCTGCGGCTCACCTGTGCCGCGTGCAAAGTGCAGTGGACACGCGACCCACGGCCGAAGTGTGCGATCTGTGGAGGTGACGACCTGTATCACCTCCCGCAGGTGATCCTCGAGAAGTCACGAGGTACCCAGATGTCGATCCAAGGCATTCATCTCGAGTACGGCTGCCATCAGTGCCAGCCCAAGGAAGTCAAGGTGCGGGGCGGTTCGATGCATCACCTCCCCGGGCGACTCAACGGCAGTCAGTAGACCTGATGCCAGACAGCCGTTGTCACACTTTGGTCTGACCCGAGCGTGACACCGGAGCCTGACAAGGGTGCGAGACGGCTAAAGCGGGGTGTTGCTGACGTTGTACCGTCTGTGACCATGGTTGACGTCGACTCCACGATCACTCGTCTGGAAGCTGCTGCCGATCTTGGCACGGGTGTCCGCTTCGTCGGAAAGTCTGTGCTGAGCGGAGATCTTGATGCCGACGGCCGGCCTGCACTCGTTACCTGGCGCGAAATTCACGATGACGCTCGCGCCGTCGGTGCAGCGCTGCAGGCGAAGGGCCTGGTGCCCGGTGACCACGTCGCCGTGCTCGGCCCGACCAGTCGGCAGTTGATGACCATTGTGCGTGGCTGCTGGTTGGCCGGCATTGCCTCGATGGTGCTCCCGCTGCCGATGCGGATGGGGTCACTCGATGCGTTCATCGACAGCACGCGAGGCCGCATTCGACACGGTGACGCCAAGCTGGTCTTGATCGACGACATGCTCGCCGACTTTTACACCGCCATCGAAGGCGACCCGCCGATCGAACCGATGGCGTCCGTTCTTCCTGGTGCCCCGAACGTGCCGACGGGCGACGCGCTCGAACTGCCAGATCACGACCCTGAGCGCCTGGTCATCCTGCAGTACACCAGCGGATCGACGAGCGAACCCAAGGGTGTGATGATCCCCGATCGGGTGCTGTCGGCGAATGTTGATGCGACCCTCCAAGCTGCCGAGATTCGACACGACGAAACAATGATGTCGTGGCTGCCGCTCTACCACGACATGGGCCTCGTCGGGTTCCTCGCGATCCCCATGACGAAGGGCGTCGACCTGGTGCAGGCCGCCCCGCAAGACTTCTTGGCGCATCCTGGCAACTGGATGCAGTGGCTCAGTGACTACAAGTGCACCGCAACGGCCGGCCCCAATTTCTCGTGGGTACTTGCCACTCGTGCGCTCAAGCGGATGAAGGGGCTCGATCTGTCGCACCTGACGCTTGCGCTTTCGGGCGCCGAACCCGTCGACCCGAAGGCGGTTGTTGCCTTCGTTGCCGAAGCCAAGCGTTTCGGCTTTCCTGAGGGTGGAGTCTTCCCGGCGTTCGGCATGGCCGAGGTCGCGATTGCTGGAACGTTCCCGAAGCGCGGCCTGGGCTTGCGAACCGACACGGTTGACCGCATCATTCTCGAGACCCAGCGTGTCGCCAAGCCGATCGAGGTGACGGACCCCGACGAGTACGCCGTCCTGGCTCGCGAACTTCCCCTGCTCGGCACCGCAGTGCCGGGCTTAGAGATGAAGGTCGTTAATCCCGACACGTTCGAAGAGTTGCCCGAGCGTCACGTGGGTGAGTTGCTGCTGCGCGGCACATCGGTCACGCCGGGCTACTACAAGCGCGAAGACGCCACTGCTGCGCTCTTCCACGACGGCTGGCTGTGTACCGGTGACCTCGCCTACCTCCTCGATGGCGAACTCGTCATGTGCGGCCGCATCAAGGACGTCATCATCGTCGGCGGGCGCAATGTCTTCCCCGAAGACATCGAGCGCGCTGTCGGGCCGCTCGAGGGTGTGCGCGCCGGCAACGTCATTGCCTTTGGCATGGAGGGATATAAGGGCAAGGAGAGCGTTGTCGTCGTGGCCGAAGCACGCCTGACCGACAGCTCTGGTGATCAGGCTGACGTTCGCGCCCGGATCCACGAGCGGACACTCGAAGTCTGTGGCTTGCCGCCCCGTGACATCATGCTCGTCAACCCCGGAAGCCTCCCGAAGACCAGTAGCGGCAAGCTTCAGCGCAGCAAATGTAAGACCGAGTACCTCGATGAAGCACTCGAGTTACTCACCAGCTGATCAAGCGGCCGGAGCTTCTGCGATGTGGCGGAGTTCGCGCGAGATCGCGGCGAGCAGTACGGCGCTGATCGCGAAGGTGAACCAGTAAGCGCTCGCCACGCCCCAGATACTGGAGATGAGCCCGCCGAGTGCCGCCCCGATTGCGATGCCGCCCTGCACGGCAACGAGCTACACACTGCCAATCCGGCCCTGCAACGCTTCGGGAACGGCGCGCTGGCGCACCGTGGTCGACGTTGTTCCCACATCGCTGCATGAATGCCGAACACGAAGAACATCGCCATGGC
>Ga0115003_10002156_pt1 | contig 16576 bp, 16 predicted proteins | sample ArcticOcean_MG_C_7_FD_88736 | JGI IMG/M metagenome (GOLD analysis project Ga0115003, IMG submission 88736) | Marine microbial communities from western Arctic Ocean - ArcticOcean_MG_CB11_88 | ecosystem: Environmental > Aquatic > Marine > Oceanic | place: Arctic Ocean: Canada Basin | collected... | reverse complement strand
GTACAAATGAACTGACCTTATTTAACGAAACGGACGACATCATCTCTTCTTTTTGGCAGATGGGCGAAAACCTTACGAGTACGCAACAGAATACTTCAGTTTCTTTGGACGAAGGTGGGATATATCCAGTAACTCTAATTACTGCAAATGAATATTGTGCAGATACATTGACTAAAGTTATAGATCTTACACATACTAGTGCATTTAATAGAATAAAATTTGCAAATGTATTTACTCCTAATGGAGATTTAACCAATGACTACTTCACTATTAGAGGCTTAAAAGAGTGTGATCATGGAGTCATAAGGATATTTAATAGATGGGGAGAGGAGATGTATTACAGTATAAATCCACTACTAGAACCTTGGGATGGAAATCATTTAGGATTCGGGGTTTCTGAAGGTGCCTATTTTTATGTGTTAGACCTTAAGAATATTCAATTAAAAGGAGTTCTAAATTTATACCGCTAGAATAATTACTTGTAAAAATTAAGCACAAAAAAAGCTCAACAAATGTTGAGCTTTTTTTGTGGGTATAAAATCTACTTAAGCATCGATATTAGCATACTTAGCATTTTTCTCAATAAACTCTCTACGTGGAGGAACTTCATCGCCCATAAGCATAGAGAATACGTGATCTGCTTCTACAGCACTGTCTATAGTAACCCTACGTAAGGTTCTGTTAGATGGCTCCATGGTTGTATCCCATAACTGAGATGCATTCATTTCCCCAAGACCTTTATAACGCTGTATACCTACAGAAGATTCTTTTCCTTTAGCCATGTCAGCAACAGCAGTATCGCGCTCTTCATCGTTCCAACAGTAACGGTGATCCTTCCCTTTTTTAACAAGATATAAGGGTGGCGTAGCAATATATATATATCCATTCTCTACCAAGTCTCTCATATATCTAAAGAAGAACGTAAGGATAAGAGTAGAAATGTGAGAACCATCGACATCGGCATCACACATAATTACAATCTTATGGTAACGTAATTTAGAAATATTTAAAGCTTTACTATCTTCTTCAGTTCCTATAGAAACTCCAAGAGCAGTAAAAATATTTTTTATTTCTTCGTTTTCAAAAACTCTGTGTTGCATCGCTTTTTCAACATTCAAAATCTTACCACGTAAGGGTAAAATTGCTTGAAAAGCTCTATCTCGACCTTGTTTTGCAGTTCCCCCTGCAGAGTCTCCCTCAACAAGGAAAATCTCACATTTCGTAGGATCTTTCTCAGAACAATCGGACAGCTTACCAGGTAAACCTGTAGAAGACATCACCGTTTTACGCTGTACCATCTCACGTGCTTTACTAGCAGCTTGACGAGCTTTAGCAGCTAATATTACCTTTAAGATAATTTGCTTAGCGTCTTTAGGATTTTCTTCTAGGTAATTGTTAAGCATTTCGCCTACCAACTGATCTACCGCTCCTGAAACTTCAGAATTTCCTAATTTAGTTTTTGTTTGACCTTCAAACTGAGGCTCCATTACCTTTACTGAAATAACCGCAGTAAGACCTTCACGGAAATCATCACCTGCAACAGTAACTTTTTCACGCTCTAGCATTCCCGACTTTTCGGCATACGATTTTAAAGTACGCGTTAAAGCTCTACGGAAACCAGTAAGATGAGTTCCACCTTCGTGGGTATTAATATTGTTTACGTATGAATGTAAGTTTTCTGAGTAAGTGGTATTATAACTCATAGCCACCTCTACAGGCACACCATTCTTCTCACCTTCCATGTACATTACATTCTCGATAAGATTTTCTCTAGATTCGTCTAAGTATTCAACGAATTCACTTAAACCTCCATCAGATAAAAAAGTAGCTGTAATATCTTTTCCATCTTCGTCTTGTTCTCTCCTATCGACAATAGATAAAGAAATACCTTTATTTAAGAAGGAAAGTTCTCTTAGCCTAGCAGCTAGAATATCATATACATACTCGGTAGTTGTAAAGATACTTGCATCGGGTAAAAAAGTAATAATAGTACCTCTATAATCGGTAGTACCTACTTCTAAAACTTCCGTTTGTGGGATACCTTCAGAGTATTCTTGTGTAAATATTTTACCACCTCTGTGCACCTCTGCTTTCAAGAAAATAGAAAGAGCGTTTACACAAGAAACACCCACACCGTGTAAACCACCAGATACTTTATAAGAATCTTTATCGAATTTACCACCTGCGTGTAAAACAGTCATTACAACTTCTAAAGCAGATTTACCTTCTTTTTGGTGCATTGCAGTAGGAATACCACGACCATCATCTTTTACCGAAATAGAATTATCGGTATTAATAATCACGTCTATATTTCCACAGTGACCAGCTAGGGCTTCATCAATAGAGTTATCAACTACTTCGTATACTAAATGGTGTAAACCTTTCTGTCCAATATCACCAATGTACATAGCCGGACGTAAACGTACAGCCTCTAATCCTTCGAGTACCTGTATACTATCCGCCGAATAGTCTTCTCCTTTTATCTCTTCACTCATATCGTATAGCTTTTAAAAGTCAATTTTGACATCTAACAAATATAAACATTTAGCTCATTTATTAAGATTTGAAAGACTCTAAAAAGCATCTATTTTATTAACATTTTATAGAGTAATTAACATTTGATTTAGAGGTAATTATAAGCCATAAAAAAAGGCTCCAAAAAGGAGCCTTTATATGAATATGTTGAGAATAATTACTCAGCAATAACTTCAAATATTACATCAACAACTACTTGTCTGTGTAAACGTACTTGAGCAGTATATTTACCTAAAGCCTTTACAGACCCACCAATAATAGTAATGTATTTCTTTTCAATTGTTTGACCCGCTTTAGCAAAGTTTGCTGCTAAATCGATTGTAGTAATTGAACCGAATAATTTATGTCCGCCTTCAGCAACTTTAGCCGATAACTTCACTTCAAGACCTTTAAGTGCCGTAGCGATCTTGTTAGCGTCATCAACAATTTTTTGCTCTTTAAAAGCTCTTTGTTTTAAGTTTTCAGCTAAAACTTTCTTTGCTGAAATAGTAGCCAAAATACCTAGGCCTTTAGGAATAAGGAAGTTTCTACCGTAACCGTTTTTCACAATTACAACATCGTCTTTAAAACCTAAGTTTGCTACCTCTTGAGATAAAATAATTTCCATCGTTTCGGTATTTTACTTCATTAAATCTGTTACGTAAGGTAAAACAGCTACGTGACGTGCTCTTTTTACCGATTGGGCTACTTTTCTTTGAAACTTCAAAGATGTTCCCGTAATACGACGAGGTAATATTTTACCCTGTTCGTTTAAGAATTTCATTAAGAAATCGCCATCTTTATAATCGATGTACTGAATACCTAATTTCTTAAAACGACAATATTTCTTCTGCTTACCAGTATCAATAGATAGTGGAGTAAGGAATCTAATTTCTGAATTACTAGCCATTACTTAGTCGCTTTAGATTTGTTTAACTTATCTCTTCTTTTAGCAGCATAAGCCATAGCATCTTTATCCAAGGCAACAGTTAAGAATCGCATAACACGCTCATCTCTCTTTAAGATAACCTCTAATGTAGAAGTTAAAGTTGCTTCTCCTTTGAATTCTACTAAAAAGTAAAATCCACTTTTCTTTTTTTGGATAGGGTAAGCTAGCTTTTTCAAGCCCCAGCTTTCCGACGCTACAATCTCAGCACCATTTGATGTCAAATGATCTGAAAATTTGCTTACTGCTTCCTTTGTCTGTTCATCAGACAAAACGGGATTCAAAATGAAAACAGTTTCGTAGTTTCTCAACATTGTTATTAATTTAGTTTATTAATAGTCTGCGAAAGTAAGTAATTTTTCTCAATAAGAAAAACGTTCTAAACAAGAGTAATCACAAATTCTAATTTGACTTAATACAAAGACAAATAGAGTGGTATCATAACTTAAAATGAACCTGAATTTTCAACATTAATCCTTTTAAGCGAAGCTTACTACTCATGATGATAGGGCTCATTTTTTTGGATTGTCATTGCTCGGTAGATTTGCTCCACCATAAACAAACGAATCATTTGATGAGAGAAAGTCATTTTAGATAAAGACAATTTCCCTTGTGCTTTTGCATACACAGAAGTATCAAATCCATAAGGACCACCCACTACAAAAACAAGTCTTTTAATTCCAGAATTCATCTGCAGCTGCAAGTGTTTGGAAAAAGCCAAGGAGGTAAATTCTTTTCCTTTATCGTCTAGCAAAACTAATTTGTCGCCAACTTTGAGTTTAGCTAAAATTAAATCTCCTTCTAGTTTTTTTTGCTGAGCCTCAGACAAGGATTTCCTGTTTTTAATATCGGGAATCTCCTCACAATCGAAGCCAATATAGTGCTTTAGCCGATTGCGGTACTTATCCATACCTTCCATCAAATATTTCTCATCGGTTTTACCGATAACTAAAAGTAAAATCTTCATCTAGACTCTTTAAAATTTACTTATTTTGCAGCTGCATACAAAGTAACAGAATCTTATGATTACAAAAGAACAAGTACTCCCTTTTATACATTTAGCTTTTGCCGAAGATGTGCGTGATGGCGACCACAGCTCATTAGCTTGCATACCACAAGAAAAAGTGGGCAGAGCGCATTTACTTGTTAAAGACCAAGGGATTATTGCTGGAATACAATTAGCAAAATGGATTTTTGACAGTATAGATCGAACTCTGAAAGTAAGTACGCTACTTAAAGATGGAGATACTGTAAAAAAAGGAGACATCGCTTTTATAGTAGAGGGATGTTCTGTTTCTATACTTACAGCAGAACGCTTAGTTTTAAATTGCATGCAACGAATGAGTGCAATTGCGACTAAAACAAAAGAATACGTAGCACTCGTAGAAGGAACAAATACTACTATTTTAGATACGCGTAAAACAACTCCAGGAATACGAATTTTAGAAAAATGGGCTGTTAGAATTGGTGGAGGCGCCAATCATAGATTTGGTTTATACGACATGATTATGCTTAAAGACAATCATCTCGATTATGCTGGAGGAATCACTCAAGCAATAGAAAAAACACTTAGCTACTTAAAAGAAAAAAACTTAAACCTAAAAATTGAGGTTGAAGCTAGAGATCTTGACGAGGTTAAAGAAATTATGAAAACGGGTGGAATACATCGTATTATGCTCGACAATTTCTCTCCTTCAGAAACAATCGTTGCTGTTCAGTTAATTAACAAAACGTACGAAACGGAATCTTCTGGTGGTATTACCGACCAAACAATACGTTCTTATGCAGACTGTGGTGTAGATTTCATCTCCGTAGGAGCACTTACGCATTCTGTATATAATATGGATTTGAGTTTAAAAGCTTTTTAGTAAATTCACAGCATCTTAAAATTATAATTTGAGTTTAAAAGGATACACAAAAAAATTAATTATTCCCGGTTTTGAAGGCTTGAGTCTCTATGAGGTCTCTATGTTTTTTTACAAAGGATTGGTTGAAGGAGCACTTACTACAAGAGCCTCTTCCCTGGCATTTAATTTCTTTTTAGCTTTCTTCCCTTCTATTATTGTACTTTTTACGCTTATCCCTTTCGTACCCATAGAAGGATTTCAAGAGCAATTATTTGTCTTAATCAGAGATATATTACCTCCATTAACCTTTGATGCTACAAAATCTATTTTAGACGATATCGTAAATAATGAACAAGGAGGCTTACTCTCGTTAACATTTGTACTCGCCTTATATTTCTCTACTAATGGAGTAAATGCCATGATTACAGGATTTAATGCTACCTATCATTTAAGCGACAAAAGAACCTGGTGGGAGCTAAGATTATTATCTTTTGCACTTACTTTAGTTTTGGCCATACTTTTGGTTTTAACCATCATCTTTCAATTATTCTCTCAAGGATTTATGAGTAACCTTGTAAGCGAAGGGTATCTGCACCAATATTCTGTAGACATCATCTTGTATGCAAAATGGTTACTCTTGGTTTTTGTCCTATTTATAAGTTATAGCATCTTATTTTATTACGGACCAGCCGATAAAAAAGGATGGAAATTCTTGTCTGCAGGATCCATTATTACCACATTTTTAAGTGTAGTCTCGTCCTTGGGTTTTAGTTATTATGTGAACAATTTCGCACAATACAATCAATTATATGGGTCTATAGGTACGCTTTTAGTTATTTTACTTTGGATGTATTTTAACTCTATTATTCTACTACTAGGCTTCGAATTAAATGCAAGTATTGTGAGTGCAAAAGAGAAGCAGCAGAATAAGCTTGACTAAATCATTTTATTACTTATCTTTTGAGTCCAAAAAAACTAGGACTCTAATGAGAATTTTCTGTTGTTACCTATGGGTATTATTCATATCGATTAATACTCTTTCTGCGCAAAGCAAAGCACTAAAATACAACCCAATAGCCAAACCGAATACTTTTCGAAACCTTGACAACCCCAACTATTGGAATAACAAGAAGCCTCACTCGGATTACTGGCAACAAGATGTTTACTATAAAATAACAGCCAATATAGACGAGCAAAAAGACCAAATTCAAGGAACAGAATCGGTTACCTATTGGAATAATTCTCCTGAAGATTTAGACGTTGTTTATTTTCATTTGTATCAAAATGCATTTCAGCCCGAATCGCATCATGCAGATTTAAACGAGCAAAACAATAATAAGATAAAATACGGTCCTTACGAAGCGGATAAAAAAGGAACGGAAGTACATAAAATCACTTCTCAAGGAAGGCAAATTCTTTTAGAACAAGACAATACCATTTTAAAAGTACATCTAAGTAAATCCATTAAATCGGGAGAGTCTATAGACTTTCACCTAGAGTTTACCACTTACTTCGGTGTTGGAGCTATGGGTAGAAGAATGAAGAAATTCAACTCGAATGGAAAGACTCACTACGACGGTGTACACTGGTACCCTAGGATTTCGGTATATGACGCTAAATTTGGCTGGACAACAGACCAACACTTAGGTAAAGAGTTTTATGGTGATTTCGGTGCTTTTGATGTTGAGTTAACTTTTGCATCAAACTATATAGTAGATGCTACAGGGTTCTTATTAAACAGAGACGAATTACTTCCTGAAGACCTCAGAAGGAAATTAGATATTACTAATTTCAAAGACAAACCATGGAACGAAGGAGCTTCAGAAATAATAAAATACAATCCTGAAGAGCGAAAAACATGGAAATTTCATGCAGAAAATGTACATGATTTTGCTTTTACCGCAGATCCTAGTTACAGAATTGGAGAAGCTAGCTGGAATGGTATTACTTGCTACGCTTTAGCACAAGAGCAACATGCTAGTAAATGGCAAAATGCGGCAGAATACGCTGCCAAAATAATTCAAGTATTTTCGGAAGACTTCGGTATGTACACCTACCACAAAATGATTGTTGCCGATGCACAAGATGGAATGGAATACCCAATGCTTACGCTAGACGGTGGCTCCGACCCAAGCTATAGAGGATTATTAGTACACGAAATTGGGCATAATTGGTTTTATGGACAAGTGGGAAACAACGAAACTTATAGAGCAGCTTTAGATGAAGGATTCACTCAATTCCTTACTGCTTGGGGATTAGAGAAAATAGATGGTCCTAAAATGGTTCAAAACATATCGACTAATAAATACATCGCCAATCACACCAAAGATTTACACCCAAGAGATCGTTCGGTGTACTACTCTTATATTAAAGATGCCACTATTAATAACACGCCACAACTCAACACCCACTCCGATGATTTTGGCTCGGCACTCGGTCATGGTGGTGGCTATAGACACGTATATTACAAAACGGCAGCCATGCTCTATAATTTACAATATGTATTGGGCGATGAATTATTTTTAGAAGCAATGCAAAACTATTTCCAAACTTGGAAAATAGCACACCCTTATTTTAACGATTTTAGAAAAACGGTAATTACGTTTACTAAAGTAGATCTTAACTGGTTTTTTGACCAATGGATGGAAACGACTAAAGACATAGACTACGCAGTAAAATCTGCGAAAAAATTAAAAGGCTCAGACGAACTCTACGAGATAACTTTCGAACGTAAAGCAGAAATGCAAATGCCTATTGATTTCACCGTGATTTCGAAAGATGGAAAACAGGAAAAATACCATATTCCAAACACTTGGTTTGTAAAGAAAACAGACGCTAGTGTATTAGATAAGTGGTATGGATTCGGTAAAATACACAAAGAACACAGTGTAATTATTAGATCTCCAAAAGGACTAAAAGACGTAGTTATAGACCCTACAAATAGATTGGCAGATGCCTATATGGTAGACAACAGTCTGCATAAAAACATTTCTTTAGAAATGGAAGACTTCGTATGGTCTTATCCAGATTGGAAAAAATATGAACTTACACTACGACCTCAATTATGGTATAATGGATACGATGGTATAAAAACGGGAATTCAATTTACTGGCGACTATATGAATATTCACCATAAGTTCGATGGTACATTTTGGGTAAACACAGGCTTTGCTCAGCTAAATGAATACCTACCAGAGGGTGTCGTAAATTATATAAATGCTGATGGATTTGAAGTTCTGGACACGATAAAATCGGCCAGCGATTACAATCACTTTTCTTACGAAATAGATTACAGCACTCCTTTATTCAATATAAATAAAGGCTTAGAAATGAATTTACTTTCTAAAAAACTTGATGGATTAGACTTACACAAATTAAGGTTTGAGCAAGAATTAAAACAAAACAACAATATTTACATAGAACTAAAGGTGATGCAACGTCCTGAAGAAACTAGCAACACTTATTTACTCTTGAACGATGAGGAGTTTTGGTTGACAAACAAATGGAACAACACACTTACGGTAGGGACAAATCATTATTACAACTACCACAGAGGAAATGGGGCGATTAACTTGGCACTAAAATCTAGTACACTGGGCAGCGATTACCAATACGCTCAAGTAAGTTTAGAAGTGCTAAATACTACTCAAATTCATAAGCTCAAATTAAAAACCAGATTCTATGCGCTTCATACTTCAGGAACTAATATAGCACCCGAAAGTAAACTATTTACAGCTGGAGCTAATCCCGAAGAAATGATGGATAATAAATACACGCGATCTACTGGTTTTATTAATAGAGATTGGGTAAGCTATAACTCAAGCTTGAATCACTTCCAAATTGGTGGTGGATTAAACCTTAGAGCTTACGCAGGGTATTTAATGCCAGAAGGAGAATTAGAAAATCAAACGTTCAACTATTCCGGAACCTCTGGAACTTCATTCTCTACTGAATTAGAATTCTCTAACTATTTACCTTTTGCTAAAAAGCTAAATATGACGAATTATATATTTGCCGATGCTGGGATTTTGAATTCAAATAAATTAGACGACAATCTAGCATTTGGGAATTTCAGAACTGATGCTGGTTTGGGAACTACATTTACCCTATTTAAAAACATTGACAACATCAATCCTTTAACCCTGAGAGTAGACCTACCTTGGTTTATGAATAGACCTCCATTTGGAGAGAATTTCCTAGACTTTAACCGATTCGTTATTGGAATTAATAGAACCTTCTAAAAAACAAACCCCTACTATGAAAAAATCAATTTTACTATCGCTACTCATTACAGCTTCAAGTACTCTTTTCGCTCAAAACGCTCAAGATATTTTAGGCATATGGCTAAATGAAGAAAGAGATGCTCAAATAGAAGTCTTTAAAGAGAAAGATCACTATTTCGGGAAAATTGTATGGCTCGAAAAAGCAAAAGATGAAAATGGCGAATGGATGCTAGATGTAAAAAATCCAGACGAGAAACTTAAGTCAAGAAAAAAATTGGGAATGACCGTAATGCAAAACCTAGTTTGGGATGTTAAAGAGAAGGAATGGAACGACGGTAAAATATACGATGCTCGTGAGGGTGACACCTATTCTTTATATGCAAAGACCGATGGAAAGGACACATTAAACCTTAGAGGGTACATTGGTTTCGCTCTATTCGGTAAAACAACCTCATGGACAAGGTCTATACGTAAATAGATAATACTCTTCCATAAAGTACTCAAGTACTTATTTATTACAAAAAAGGACTCTAATTAGAGTCCTTTTTTTCATTCCGATCAAACCGAAACATAACCTAACCAACTAAAATCAAATAAATAAACTACTAATTGCTAAATAAACCTATTACATACGAAAAGAGGCTCGCAATTGCGAGCCTCTTAAACTATGATTCTAAATCCCCCCAGGATTTTAATCTGTTGCAAATATACAACAAACTATATATAACAACAACTATGCCAAAGTAAATATTTTAATAATTATTTACCTAGCACATAATTCGAGAGGTATTCGTAGTGTTTTGTGAGTTTCCCATTCTCACAAATAGTAGCTCTTTCTATAATTTTAGTTGGATCTTCAGACAACAAACAAGGTAAAATATGCTTTATCATTTCTGCGCCAAAATCCTCAGAAGCATCTTTAGGCAACTCACAGGGTAAATTATCAACAGCCATAACAGTAATTACATTGGGCTTAGTAAAGTCATCTACCAATTCTGTTAAAGGATTGTAACCATAAATAGGATCAGCAATGGTAGAAGGCTCAATAGTACTTGCTACAGGACCATCAATATCGCAAGAAACATCGGCAACAGTTCTAATTTTAAAGTCAGCTAATTTCGCATCCTCACGAGTAAACAAATAAGGGGAGTCTGCAGCATAATAATGACCAGCAATAAACATTTCTGAAACTTTAGCGTATTTTAAGAAGTCAGATTTATACAATTTTGGATTTGCATAGAAATCACTTTTAGACGATGTAGATCCATCAATACGAACATTGTAATCAAGTGTATTTAAATGAACAAAAACAGGTTCAGCAAAAGACTCATTTAAGAAAGCTTCTTTACTTATTTCCTTAATTCCAATTAAGTTAATGATTTCCAAAATCCCATTACCAACTCTTCCAGAACCTGTAAGTACTATTTTAATTGGCTTTAATTTTATTTTACTGAGCTCCGACTCCATTTCCACACGGTCTTCGCAAAGGTTAGCTGCTTTTAAATCGTACGAACCAGTACTTTTTCCATGCGCTAAAAAACCATTATAACAACCTACAATTCCAGCATACCTTCCAAAACCAATCAATCGTTTACCCGATGCATTGGTCAGTGTTTCGTAATCGATCATACGAATATTTAAAGACATCATCTTTAAGAGCAAATCTCTATTATAAGGCTGTTCTTTAATAGTATGAGAAAAATAAAAATAGGTTTTATTGGCAATTAAATTCTCTTTAGGAACTTCCTTAACTCCAATAATAACATCACAATCAGATAAATCTTCTTGCATAACAACACCCAAATCAGCGTAATCATTGTCCACAAATCGTCTTATAGGACTTGGTTGTACTACTAATTCTAAATCTGTATATTGTTTTTGTACTTGAACACATTGCTCAGGACTTAAAGCAACGCGTTTATCTGGAGGAGTTTTACCTTCTCTAAGGATACCTATTTTCATGAAGAAATTTTTGGGGATTCAAAAAACACAATCTTACAGTCTATAGACTACAAAAGGAATAATCAGTATTACTCAGCTTTACACTTCTCTTCGGACTCTGCACCACAAAAACCACAAGCCTCACCCTCTGGAGTAACTAAAGGATTGTTACTGGCACAAGTACCTTCAAACTCACCGTCTTTCTTTGCCCAAATCTTAATGGCAATTCCAGCTATTCCTAAACCCAATAAACCTATGGTTAATAATACTGTTTTCATCTGTAGTAATTTTTGCAAATTTAAACCAAAGAATTTAAACTACGAATTTAAAAAGCCAAATAGACTTATTTAATAATATTCACCTCCATATGCAAATGAATATCAAAGCTACTTTTCACAGACTCTTGAATCTTCTTCGCTAATTGATAAATATCGTTTCCATTAGCTCCACCATAGTTTACGAGTACTAAAGCTTGATTTTTATGTACACCGTAATTATCTATTACTTTTCCTTTCCAACCTGCTTTTTCAATCAACCAGCCAGCAGGAACTTTCACCTCTACATCGTTAATAGGGTAAGAAGGGATATCTTTATACTGCTCTTGTAATTTTATAAAATCAGATTTTAAAATCACTGGGTTTTTAAAAAAAGACCCTGCGTTTCCTATCTTTTTGGGGTCTGGAAGTTTTGATTCTCGAATAGAAATCACAGCATCACTAACCTGTTTAGGTGTAGGGTTTACAATACTTTTACTTTCTAATACGGCAGTAATAGCACCATATCGAACATCAACGTTACCCGTATTAGCCAAGTTAAAACGTACGGAGAGGATTATATACTCCCCTCTTCGGCTATGCTTAAAAATAGACTCTCTATAACCAAACTCACATTGAGAATTAGAAAAGACATGTACTTCCTCAGATTCAATATGAAAAGCTTCAAGATCCAGAAACACATCTTTTAACTCTACTCCATAAGCCCCAATATTTTGCATGGGTGCTGTTCCTACATTTCCAGGGATTAGAGACAAATTCTCAATTCCATTATACCCATTCTTTAAAGACCATAAAACGAAATCATGCCAATTTTCTCCTGCTTGAACTTTCACAGAACCATCTGTTAATCCTTCAATCCCTTTAAGATCAATTTTAATAACCAATCCTTCAAAATCTGAACACAACAGAATATTACTCCCCCCACCTAAAATTAATTTGGGGAGTTTTAAGAATTCTGGTTCTGCATATATTTTCCTTAAATCTGATCTAGATTCAATAATCGCAAAATAGCGTGCAGTACAATCTATTCCAAAAGTATTATAAGGCTTAAGCGAAACATTTTCTAAAACTTTCATATAAATACAATCAAATAAAAATTTATGTCTGAGAATTCAAGCTCAATAAAGCCAAACGATAAGACTCTAAGCCGAATCCACTGATAGTAGCTTTACATTTCCCAGCGATTAAAGACTTATGTCTGTATTCCTCTCTTGCAGGAGGCTGAGAAATATGAATTTCTATACAAACGGTTTCAATAGAAGAAATAGCATCGGCAATAGCTACAGAAGTATGTGTGTATCCTCCAGCATTTAATAAAATCACATCACTAGAAAAGCCAACTTCTTGAATTTTATCAATCAAAACTCCCTCTATATTACTTTGAAAATAGTCAAGAGTAAGAGTAGGGAATTCCGTTTGTAAAGCACTTAAATACGCTTCAAAAGTTTGAGCACCATAAATAGAAGGTTCTCTAGTTCCCAAAAGATTTAAGTTAGGACCATTAATGATAATCACTTTCATGTGTCTATAATTGATTCTTAGTTCTCAAACAGAAACACTAAATTCATTCCCCTTTGAATAAGGTTTAGTTTATAGCTCGTTTCATATATTTGCCTCTAGATTGCTAAGATAACAAATGAACTGGAAAAGAGCTTTAGAAGAATACGGTAATTACCTCGTTTTGGAGAAGGCATATGCCAACAACACTATCGAAGCTTACATACGTGACCTTACAAAACTAGCTGACTTTTGTATATCGGACTTAGAAATTAAAGATTGTACAAAACTGAGCACCGAAAACATACGTTTATTCATAATTAACTTATACGAACAAGAAGCGTCTAGCAAATCTCAAGCTAGGATTCTTTCTAGTTTAAAGTCGTTTTACAATTATTTAGAATTGGAAGAATGTATTTCCGTAAATCCTTTTTCTAAAATAGACAACCCTTCTATAGTGCGTAAGCTCCCTGAGACACTCAGTAAGGAAGAGGTAGACACGATTATAAATTCGGTAGATTTATCAGGGAAATTCGGGGAACGTAACAGAACAATTTTAGAAACACTTTACTCTTGCGGATTAAGAGTTTCGGAATTAGTAAATCTACAATGTTCGCGTATATTTTTAGAGGAAGGGTTTTTAATTGTCTTAGGAAAAGGATCAAAAGAACGACTTATTCCACTTAACAAAATTTTAATTACCTACTTAAAAAACTATTTAAGCCTAATTAGATCACATCAAAACATAGCTCCAGGACACGAGGATTTTGTATTCTTAAACAACAGAGGGAAGCAATTAACGAGAGTTATGATTTTTACAATCGTACAAAAGGAAGCTATAAAAGCAGGAATACAAAAAAAAATAAGTCCTCATACTTTTAGACATTCTTTTGCGAGTCATTTATTAGAGGGAGGAGCAGATTTAAGAGCCATTCAAAGCCTATTAGGACACGAGAGTATAAGCACCACAGAAATTTACTTACACATAGATCGTCGATTTGTGAGAGAAGAAATAATAGCACACCATCCAAGAAAATGATCCGATTTCCACACCCCAATATTCTGAAGCTTTTCATCATCAAAGGAACTTTATGGTTTATGATCATCATGCCTATCATCGTTTTGTTTTTTCAAGACAATGGGCTGAGTCTGCAAAGAATCATGATACTCCAGGCTTGTTACTCTTTGTCGGTAGGTCTCATGGAAATCCCATCGGGTTATGCAGCAGATATTTTAGGACGAAGAAAAACACTTATTTTAGGTTGTATTCTCGCTTTTATAGGCTTCAGTCTGTTTTCTATTTCCTATAATTTTTGGTGGTTTTTAGCTGCTGAAATTCTACTTGGATTAGGTAACAGTTTCATTTCGGGTGCAGACACCGCACTTATGTACGATAGTTTACTAGAAGTTAAAGCAGAAGATCGATTCTTAAAATACGAAGGTAGAAGTATCTCAATTGGAAATTTCTCTGAGGCAGCTGCAGGAATTTTAGGTGGTTTTTTAGCTGCAATTTCTTTTCGCTACCCTGCCTATGCTCAAGTTATAGTAGCATTCCTTGCCATTCCTTTTGCCATCAGTCTTACAGAACCGACTATTCATAAAGACCGACTTAAAAGTGCCTGGAAATCTATATTTAAAGTGGTTCATTTTTCTCTTGTAGAACACAAAACCTTGCGAACACATATAATTTACTCCTCTGTTATAGGTGTAAGTACCCTAATGATGGCCTGGTTGGCTCAACCTTTTTTAAAGGATATTGGCGTAAACATGAAAAACTATGGACTGGTATGGGCTTTACTAAACATAATTGTAGGTGTTTTTGCTTTTAGAGCGCATTATATAGAAAAACGATTTACAGAACTAACGAGTCTATACCTTATAGGGTTCATTACCGTAAGCACCTATTTTATTATAGGAATTCATATGAGTTATTTAAGTCTATTTATTTTGTTTATTTTTTATGCTAACCGAGGTTATGCGACTCCATTGCTAAGGAATTATATAAACAGATACACCGAGTCTAATGTACGGGCTACAGTTATGAGTGTGAGAAGTTTTATTATACGCATTAGCTTTGCAATCATCGCTCCTTTTATAGGTTGGATTGCAGATAACCATAGTTTGAATACAGCCTTTTTTACAATGGGGATAATAGGAACTGTTGTAAGTTCTTATTGTTTGATCTGGTTTTCTAAAAATAAAAATGACCAAGCAATTAATTACTAATGGTCTATTTATTGCTTACTTTTGAAAAAAACAATTCCATGAAAGCTCTACTTACTATTCTTATTGCAAGTGCATTGAACACTTTTACATTTGCACAATCTAAAGAAATCATTATAAAACTAAACCACGTTTACGATGGAGTTGTGTTCAATATAAATGACAGCTATTTGGTTGACGGGGATACTCCTGCTAAGTTTAGTAGAATGGAATATTACCTTCATCTCAATTCGATTGGAGAAACTTCTCTTGGAGAGGATAATTACATTCTTGTAAATACTAATCAAACCGATTACAGCATCGGAACATTCGACATTTCTGATGTAAATACATTGTCTTTTCACATTGGTGTAGCTCCAGGAGCAAATCATAGCGACCCTAGCTTATGGTCGAACTCACATCCTTTAGCACCACAACAACCAAGTATGCATTGGGGTTGGGCTGCAGGATATAGATTTATTGCAGTTGAAGGTATGGTTGATGAAAACATTGATGGTGTTTTTGAGTCTGTTTTACAATACCACGCGGTAGATGATGCATTTTATTCCTCTATAACAATAAGTGGAGCCGCTGTTGAAGACGAATCTTCTATTACTTTTTTCATGGATGTGAATTACCACAAAATGTTTGCAAACATAAATACGTCTGATGGAGGGGTATTCCATGGCTCTCAAAATCAAAACCTTGCACTTATAAATAACATCGTCAACAACAATGTTTTCACTGTTGCAGAAAACCTGGCTTTATCAGAAGCAACAATTGGAACAACGATTTTCCCAAATCCTTTTACAGACGCAATACATCTAAATATTCTACAAAACTCTAGTGTTGGTATATACAACACTCTTGGCGAATTAATTGAAGCTCATCAAATAGACAAAGGAGAACAAGTCATAAAAAGTAGTCACCTTCCAAAAGGAGTCTATATACTTTCAGTAAAAAATAGTCTAAGTACTGATAATACAATACTTATTAAAAAATAATCTAGGGCTTACTCCCATTCTTATTTTTAATGAAAACCCTACTCTATCTACTTATATTGCTGTCGCTTATATCTTGCGAGATAGACAATCCTATTTATGAGGGACTCTATAAATTAGAAATTCCTCT